>Ga0209723_1000307_pt1 | contig 95248 bp, 66 predicted proteins | sample BiotimSIPDNA_2_FD_185750 | JGI IMG/M metagenome (GOLD analysis project Ga0209723, IMG submission 185750) | Anaerobic biogas reactor microbial communites from Washington, USA - Biogas_R2 time_0 SIP DNA (SPAdes) (version 2) | ecosystem: Engineered > Bioreactor > Anaerobic > Unclassified | place... | reverse complement strand
CCCCCCAGGGCCGCCTGGCGAAGTTGTGGAATCCGCCAGTTCGGAGTAGGAATTCTATTAGAGTTCGGCGGGTACCGATGACTGAGGCGTCTTGCCTGTTTTGGACTCCGCATTGATATCAAGGGTGCAATGATGACAGAGATGACTATCGAACAGATTCAGGATGAGCTTCGCCGGGGTATTGAATTCTACAAGGAGTTGGATGCGCAGATTCTCGCCTTCCTGAACCGTCTGGCGGAAGTCCTGGAGGACAAGCACGAACTCGGGCGATTGAAAAGACCCTTTGCAAAGAATCTGCGCCGTTCATCTGTGGTGCAAAGCTATTTGCTGCTAATGAAGCCTACGGACGCCGAGATTGAAAGTGAGGAGGTCGACGATGATGCGGAAGGCGAGGAAGAAGAGGACGAGGTCGATACCCGTGACCTCACATTCTCACCCGATGCAAAACTGCCCTACGTTGTGGTACAGTTGATCGGGAAGATCCCTGCAGGAACTGGCGGCAGCGCGACAACTCCTTTTATCCAGTATGGAACGTTGGTTGTGACCGGACGCAAGGACGGGAAGGAACTCCAGAACCCGGTGGTAATGCGTACGGGATACTACTCGGGTGTGTTCCGCAACCAGATGTGCAACCCACAACGCAAGGCACCGTACAGTCACAAGGCTTATAAGGGCGGGGCAACGCTCATTTTCGAGGAACACACCACAGCCGTGCAGCCACTCGGTTCGATCCAGACGGACTCGGATATTGAGCAACTGGCCCAGAAAGTCGCGGAGTTGGTTGGGGTACAAGGCTAACGCAAGGTTCCACACATAGCAGATGTTCTGTCGGCAATGGCCGAAGGGAATTCCGTGACTCTGATTCCCATTCATGCCGAGTTGACGACCCAGCAGGCGGCAGACCTCCTGGGCGTGTCTCGGCCATTTCTCATCAAGCAATTGGAAGAGGATGCGATTCCGTATCGCAAGGTCGGCACGCATCGCCGAGTGTTGTTCAGCGACCTTATGACTTACAAACGCGAGATGGACCGCAGACGTCTCGAGTCCCTGGACGAACTTTCCGCTCAGGCTCAGCAGCTCGATATGGGCTATTAACCATGGCGAGTTTCACTGCCCTCTATGATGCATGTCAGGCGACTTCGTGAATTCGATAAGCTAATCTGACGCACAACAACAGCGTCTCTCGCTTCGACTCCGTTGACAAGATCGCTGCCGCGCCGCAAACTCAATTGTTTCAACCACTTGCCGGCTCTCTTCCTCTCCTGCCCCCACCGCCATGTCGTTTCTTCGCATCTCCAATATCCGGGTCGACGTCACCGAACCCGAAGATCGCTTGCCTCGTCGCGTGGCGAAAAGGCTTGGATTGCATGGGACGGATGTTACGCGGTGGCGGATCCTTCGGAAGAGCCTCGACGCGAGATCGCGGCGCGAGTTGAAGTTCGTCTATACGGTTCTGGTCGAACTGCCCGACGCAGACCTGGTCAAGAGGCTCTTGGCAAACAAGCCCACCGAGGTGGAAGCCTTTGTGCCGTCGCAGTTCGACGACCCGGAACCGGGCCGCGAACCGTGTGAGGCCAGACCGGTGGTGATCGGCTCCGGACCGGCAGGGCTGTTGGCGGGTTACTACCTGGCGATGAAGGGGTATCGGCCGCTGATCATCGAGCGAGGGCAGGCCGTCAAGCAGCGGGCGCCGGCAGTCCGGGCGTTTGAGGCGGGCGGCGGGCACGATCCCGAGAACAACTACCTGTTCGGCGAGGGGGGGGCCGGCACGTTCAGCGACGGCAAGTTGACCAGCCGGATGGGCGGGCCGGACGTCGATTGGGTGCTGGAGCGACTGGTCGATTGCGGCGGAAAGCCTTCGTTGGTCTACGAGCAGCGACCGCACCTGGGCAGCAATCGCCTGCCGCTGATCGTGCGGAACCTTCGCCGCCGGATCGAAGCGTTGGGCGGCGAGTACCTTTTCGGCTGCCGCCTGGAAGGGCTGGATACTGTCGACGGGGCCCTCCGCGGCCTGCGCACGTCCCACGGCTACATCGCCGCGACCCAGGCCGTGTTGGGGATTGGGCACAGCGCCCGCGACACCTACCGCATGCTGCTCGACGCCGGCATTCCGATGCGGCAGAAGGGTTTTCAACTGGGCCTGCGGATCGAGCAGCCCCAGGAGCAGATCAACCGGCACAAGTACGGCCGGCCCGAATATCTGCCGCTGCTCGGGGCCGCCGACTACACGCTGACGGCCCACGGTCAGCGCGACGTCTATTCGTTTTGCATGTGTGCGGGCGGCATCACGATCCCCAGCATCTCCGAACCCGGCTGCATCGCCACCAACGGCATGAGCAATTCGCGGCGTAACAGCCCGTTTGCCAACAGCGGCATCATGGTGACGCTCGAGCCGCACGAATTCGGGAGCGAGCACGTCCTGGCCGGCATGGAATTGCAGCGACGCTTCGAGAGCCTGGCGTTTGCCCTCGCGGGCAGCGACTACTCGGCGCCCATTCAGACGGCAGCCGACTTCCTGGCAGGCCGCACGCCGCCCAAGGGGCAGCGAGTGGAGAGTTCCTACCGGCGCGGCACGACGGCGCTCGATCTCAACGAGGTTTTGCCGCCCGCCGTCAGCGCCGCGATCCGTTCCGGGTTGCCGATCATGGACCGCAAATGGCGGGGCGACTTTCTGGCCCACGCCCACCTTCTCGGTCCCGAGATGCGCGGCAGCTCGCCCGTGCGGATCGAGCGGGATACGCTGTCTCGCCAATCGCCTGCTTGTCGGGGCCTCTATCCGGTCGGAGAGGGAGCCGGTTTTGCCGGGGGGATCGTCAGTGCGGCCGTCGACGGCCTGCTCAGTGCCAAGCAGATCGTGCGGCAGTCCGCCCCGTGCCGATGACGCCTTCTGCAACGCGAAGAACGGTTTTTCACCCGGCCGGCGTCAGCGAAAGTACTCCGATACCAGCCGACGAAAACCTGCCAGATCGCGCACGCGGTGGACGGCGCCGCGGAATTCGTTGAAGTCGGGCAGGCTCTTGGCGAAGTAGCAACTGGTCCGTGCGAGGCGGCGGATGGCCACGGCCCGGCCGTAGTAGCGGAACTCGCCTTCGACCAGTTGCAGCAGTGCGCGGCCCCTTTCGGCACGCGTCGGCGGCGGACCGGCGGAATTTCCGGCCAGGAGAGCCCGGGATTGGCGGAAGACCCAGGGGTTGCCGAGGCACCCGCGGCCGATCGCCACCCCGTCGGCACCGCTCTCCCGCAGCCGATGGACCACGTCGCCAGCCTCGCGGATTCCACCACTGCCCAAGACCGGCACATTCACGGCCTGCTTGACTCGCGAGACGACGTCCCAGTCGGCATCGCCTACATAGGCTTGAGCTACACTCCGGGCGTGGACGACGATCGCGACAGCACCGGCATCCTGGGCTCGCTGGGCGATTTCGGCCGCGGTCTCGTGCTCCAGGTCCGGTCCAGAACGAAGCTTGAGGGTTACCCCGATCGACACGGCGCGGGCAACCTCCGCCACGATCCGCTCGACGGCGGCCGGGTCGGCCATGAGAGCACCCCCCTCGCCGCGGGCCATGAGCCGGCGAATGGGGCATTCGAAATTCAAGTCGACGAGGTCAAATCCATGCTCTTCGACCACTCGCGCGGCCGCGGCCATCACCGCGGGCTCGGCGCCGCTGATCTGCGCGGCTCGGGGGCGCTCCTCGGTCGTGGTGTACAGCATTCGCAGCGCACGGCGATCGCGGCGCGCCACGTCGGCCGCGTCGATCCGTTCGGTACACACCAAGCCCGCCCCGAAACGCTTCATCAACAGGCGGAACGGGAAACTCGTGTGCTCCTCCATGGGAGCCAAGGTAATCGGAACGGACAGATGCAGCTTGCCGATATTCATCGCGGTGCGAATCATAGCTTCTCCGCGGTCGCCATCGGCAGGAACATGCGATGCGGCAGTTTTGGCAGCGAAAGAAAGCCGAACTTCGAGTAGAAACGGACGGCTGCCTCGTCCTTGGAATCGACGACAATGACGCTTGCGGCAATCTCGGACGCCACTCGAACGGATCGCGTCAAGGCATCCGAGAGAAGGAGTGAGCCCACACCTGGAAAAGACAGGTCGCGCGCCAATCGTCCGATGAGAATGGCGGGTACGTCCGGATACCTGGCCAGTCTTCTCGCCAGGTCGTCCGGCAAGGATGACAACTCGATAGACGTCGAGCACAGCGTATAGAAGCCGGCGATTCGATTCGGCTCGGCCGTGGGCGACAGGACAAAGACCGCGGCCGCCTTACGCTTGACGTCTTGGCCGGCAACCTTGGCAAGATAGTCGTTCAGAACGGGAACACCACAGTTGAAGTGCCGACGGTCGTGGTGTTTGCGCAGCGTCTGGCAGATGAACTCGCTCATCGGCTTTCGACGCGTTTGCGGTAGTCTTCAACCGCGCGGCGGAGTTTTCTGCCGGGATGCTTCGGCGCAAGCAACGCATCGACCAGAACTCGAGTCTGTTCTCGATCGAGATGCAGCCGTTCGTACTCCTCGACGACCTTCTTGGCGGCAACTTCAACGTGAGCCAACACAAAGTCGGAAACCGTTCGACCGGCGTAGGCCGCCGCACGTTCGATCAGATCCTTCTGTTCTTGGGAAACACGAGCCTCCAACCTCGCCGACTTCGCAGATGCATTTGCGGTTGCCATAGGATCTCCTTCCTGCCTTCCTTAAGTGTACGGCATTTGTCCGTACATGTCAAGCCTGAGGCTGGCTGCGTAGGGGAACTGCAAAGTAGCAGGCACGCTCCGCCGTGCCGTCCGCAGAACTGCCGGAAATCCCGATTCCCCGCGAACGGCGTTCGGAGAGTGCCTGCTACTTTTCTTGCCACAATAGGACTTTGCAGTTCTCCTGCAGGCTGCGTGCCTCACTTGGATCGGGGAGGCACCCCAGCCGCCGATTCTCGACCCCCTTGAAGAGGTGCTGGGCGTTCAGTACGTTGGAGGAAGATGCCGCGTCGATCCAGTGTATGATCGATCCGGCGTCTGTCCACCTCGTTCTGACCACGCTCCCATGTCCACCGAAAATCGCCGAATCACGGTTCCCCAGTTCGCCGCTCTGAAGGCGGCCGGGCGCAAGATCACCATGCTGACCGCCTATGACTTCGCCATGGCGAAGCTCATCGACGCGGCCGGAATCGAGGGAATTCTAGTGGGCGACAGCATGTCGATGGTCGTGCAGGGGCACGAGAATACGCTGCCCGTCACCCTCGACGAGATGATCTACCACGCGGAGATGGTGGGCCGGGCCGTGCAGCACGCCCTGGTGGTGGTGGACATGCCCTTTCCGAGCTTTCACCTGGGCAAGTACAAGGCGATCGAGAACGCCGGGCGGATTCTCAAGGAGGCCCGCTGCCAGGCCGTCAAGTTGGAAGGCGGCGTCGAACAGGCGGAGGTCATCGAGGCACTGTCGTCCTCCGGGATCCCAGTGATGGCTCACGTGGGCCTGCGGCCGCAGAACGTCCATTGCCTGGGCGGTTACTCGGTTCAACGCGATCGGGAGAACCTGCTCGCCGACGCCAAGGCGGCCGAATCGTCGGGCGCTTTCGCGATCGTGTTGGAGTGCATTCCCGCCGAGATTGCCAGAGAGATCACGCAGACGCTTGCGATTCCCACCATCGGCATTGGGGCAGGGGTGGATTGCGACGGGCAAATTCTTGTCATGCACGACCTGTTGGGGCTGACCCCCGGCCGCACTCCGCGACACGTCAAGGTGTACGCGGATCTCAAGACCCAGGTCATCGGTGCGGTGTCCCAGTATCGCGACGAAGTGCGTGAAGGCACGTTTCCCGACGATCGGCAGACGTTTCATTAAATGGAACTGTGTTGGTTCCTTGAGAAATCCGTGGGCTCCCTTGGCCGTCATTCCCGCGCACGCGGGAATCTAGTGCGGTTCGCCGAGTTCCTGAATTGCCGCCTGCGTGGGAATGACTGTGGGTCTCCGGCGACGAAGCCCGATCTGGTTGCCCAAGTGTCCGATCCCGGTTCGGCCTGCGCATAGTGGACGCGCAAGGCACCCCATTCCGGCGAATCCGTAGAATTCCGCGACATCCCATCCTCGCAGGACTTCCGAAGGTCTCAGCCATGCCCAATCGCCTCGTCGACTCCCTGAGTCCCTACCTGGCTCAGCACGCGGACAACCCGGTGAACTGGTTCCCTTGGGGAGAGGAAGCCTTCGCGAAGGCCGGCAAGGAAGACAAGCCTATCTTTCTCTCGATCGGCTATGCGGCCTGTCATTGGTGTCACGTGATGGAGCACGAGAGCTTCACGAACGACCGGATCGCGGCGATCCTCAACGACCATTTCGTGTCGATCAAGGTCGATCGCGAAGAGCGCCCGGACGTGGACGCCGTCTACATGGAGGCCGTACAGGCAATGACCGGCAGCGGGGGCTGGCCGATGTCGGTATTCCTGACGCCGGACCGGAAACCGTTTTACGGGGGGACGTATTTCCCGCCGCAGCGCCGTGGGCCGATGCCGGGGTTTGAGGAACTCCTGCTCGCCGTGCACGACGCCTGGAAGAACCGTCGAGCGGATGCCGAGCAGCAAGCCCGGAGCCTGACGGCCGTTTTGCAGGCTGACAACGTGGCCGCGACCGCGGGGACTGCCGGGCTATCAGATCTGAAATCGCTTGTGGATTCAGCCGCCGAATCGCTGGCCCGGTCGTTCGATTCCGTCTGGGGAGGCTTTGGGGGCGCCCCCAAGTTCCCTCGCCCGAGCGATTTCGGCCTGCTGCTCAGGCACTGGCATCGGACGGGCAGCCGGCGGTCTCTCGAAATGGTTACCACCTCGCTCAATCACATGGCGGACGGTGGAATCTACGACCACGTGGGAGGCGGCTTCCATCGCTACAGCACGGACCGGCAATGGCTGGTTCCGCATTTCGAGAAGATGCTCTACGACAACGCCCAGCTTGCCCGAGCCTACGTGGAAACCTGGCAGGTAACGGCAGAGGATCGCTACCGACGTGTTGCCGAGGAGACTCTCGGCTACGTGCTGCGCGACATGCGTCACCCGGATGGAGGCTTCTTCAGCAGCGAGGATGCCGACAGCGAAGGAGAGGAAGGCCTGTTCTACACGTGGACGCCCGACGAACTGGTTGCGGTACTCGGACGAGAACAGGGCGACACCTTTGCCCAAGCTTACGGCATCACCGAGCAGGGCAATTTCGAAGGCCGCTCGATCGCTCATTTGCATCGTCCCTTGGCGGCGACCGCCGAGGAACTGGGGCGCGACTTGGCGGAAGTTGTGCAGGAGCTGGAAGAGAACCGAACTCGCCTGCTCGCCACCCGCGAAAAGAGGATCCGGCCCCTGCGAGACGAAAAAGTGTTGGTCGGTTGGAACGGCCTGATGATCGACACGCTCGCTTTCGCAGGAGCCTCGCTTCAGCGGGAACAGTATATGGAGGCGGCGATTGCGGCGGCAGAGTATGTGGAACGATTGCTTCGCGATGGCGAAGGGCGGTTGCTGCATTGCCGGCGAGACCGCCGAGCCAGCCATCCGGCCTATCTCGAAGATCACGCGGCCCTGGCCTGCGGGCTGGTCAGCCTTTACGAGGCGACGTTCGACGAGCGCTGGATCGATCGGGCGATTGTGGAGGCCGATTGTCTGGTGGCGGAGTTCTTCGACTCCGACCGGGGCGGCTTCTTCTCCACGTCGCACCGGCACGAGGCGTTGATTGCCCGAAAACGCGATCTGTTGGACAACGCGATCCCAAGCGGCAGCAGCCTGGCGGCGACGGCGCTGCTGAAGTTGGGAAGTCTCTGCGGTCGCGGAGACTATCTGGCCGCTGCGGAAGAAACGATTGAAGCGACGGCCGCGGTGATGCAGCGGGCACCGCAAGCGGCGTCGCACATGCTGATCGCGTTGGACTTCCTTCTCGGCCCATCGCCGGAAATCGTGCTGCTGGAAGGCGCCGGATCGCAACCATCGCTGGTGCAGGCTTGCGGCGTTCACCGGCGATTCCTCGGCAACCGCGTGCTTGCCTATCGGTGTTTGTCCGAACCGCCGGACTATCGTTCCGACAACCTGGAGGACCTATTTCGAGGCAAGACCCTGCAGAACGGCGAAGCCCAGATGTTCGTCTGCCGGGGCGGCGTCTGTCGAGAGCCGATCGCCGGACAGCATGCGATTGACCAGGCCGTTTTCGACATGGCCCATCGAAAGTCGCTCATTCTTTCTGCTCCCGGAGCCGCAAGATGAGTTCGACCTCGCCCGCCGGTATCGCCAGACGGCTGGCGATGTCACCGACAGAAAACCCGTAGTCGGCAAGCAGGCAGGCCTCGTCGCGAAGCCCGGCCTTCTCCGGGGGCCGGGATTCGTCAGCCGGCGATTTGTCGGCGTCTTCCGTATGCGGAGCAACTTGGCGAGCGGCGTCAATCGCCTTCTCAAGTCGGCCGGCAGCCCGATCGGCATCCCGGATCAGGTGGCCCAGGGCCACCATCTTGCTGTCGATCTCGCCCTTGAGATCCCGGGCGAGCTGGTGCATCTCAACCTCCCACTGGACGACGCTGTCTGGAGCTCCGGCACGGAGACCGCGGGGGTCCGGCTGCACGTGGCGTGCCGGCAGACGGCACGAGGTCTGCCGCCTGTTCCGGGCTTGGTAGCGGTAGAGCCGTAGCAGCATGGTGAGGGTCAGCACCAGGATCGCGGCGATCAGGAAGACGTGGGCGATATTGCCTTCCGCCAGCAAGGCCAACCATACAAGAAGCAGATCCATTGGTGTCCCTCCATGGGGGTCTAATCGGCTTCAGACCATTCCACCAACGAGGGATTGAAGGCTCGCTGGACCATCTCGAAGACCTCACGGAGCGGCACGTTCTCGCGCTGGGCCACTTGCCGGCAAGCCTCGTACTCCGGAGCAAACCGCAGCGATCCGTCCGGCAGTCGGCCGACTTTGCCTGCCACGCTGCCCAAGGGAGTTTCGACGGTGTGGGCGGTTCGGTCAAGTACGGTCCTCTGGGCCTGCCAGCGGCGGATGCCCAACGTCGTGGTCTCGCGCAAGAGGGTCTTCTCAGCATCTTCAATCCGATCGGCGGAACAGAGAACGGTCAGCTTGACCGCCGGCCGATTCTTCTTCATCTGGATCGCGGTGGTGTAGACGTCCAGCACGCCGGCGTCCCACAGGCGTTCGGTGCAATAGGCAATCTGCTCGCCCGGCATGTCGTCCAGGTTGACTTCGAGAATCCAGATGGCGGGGCTAGCCTCCCGCAGTTCGGTCTCTCCAATGAGGAGCCGAAGGATGTTGGGTTGCTGTTCCAGTTCGCGCTGGCCGGCGCCGTAGCCGATCTTCTCGATTCTCATTGCCGGCAACGGGCCGAAACGGTCGGCGAGAGTCGCCAGGATCGCCGCGCCTGTCGGCGTCGTCATCTCTTTCGGGATCGAACACTCCGCAAGGGGAATTCCGGCAAGCAGTTCGGCAGTTGCCGGTGCAGGCACGCTGCACAAGCCATGGGCGATTCTGACGGTCCCGCACCCGGTTGGAACGGGCGATGCGGCGATTCGCTCGACTCCCAGCAAGTCCAAGCCAACCGCCGCTCCAACGATGTCGGCAATCGAATCGGCGGCCCCCACTTCGTGGAAATGGACCTTTTCGATGGTCGTCCCGTGGACCTTGGCCTCGGCCTCGGCAAGCCGCCGGAACACCCGGGCGGCCATGTCTTTCTGACGATCGTTGAGTGCACTGCCCTCGATCATCTTAAGTATGTGAGAAAGGTGGCGGTGCGCATGCTCCTCTTGATACAGCACGGTGACCTGAAGGGCACGGAAGCCGTTTTTCTTGACCTCCGCCGCAGCCAGGTGGCAGCCGGGCAGGCCTAAAGACTCGATCGCGACGTTGAGGTCCTCCAGAGGGACGCCCGCGTCAACGAGGGCCCCCAAGGTCATGTCGCCGCTGATCCCGGAAAGACAGTCAAAGTAGGCAGTTTTCATAGATCGTGGACAGGTAATGCGGGAACGAGTGGTTTCGTGTTTGCAGCCGAAAGGGTTGGCCGATGGCGGGTCTTGCGAAACGGGCAGGGGACTATCTTAGCACCGGGCGGGTGTGTCGTCGAACGGCAAACCGGCGCCATCCAGGCAGAGCGCCCTCGCTGATTGCGGTTTACACGTTGCCCAAGGCTCGGGTATTCTCCGTACGTTGACTGATCCTGCCCATATCATGTGGCGGAACGGATTCTCACCATGGAGAAGATTGCGATGGACAAGCCGCTGACGAGCCCCCCCCTGTCGCTGGGAGTGTCGTTGATCTCGGGAATGATCGTTTGTGCCGCAAGTCTGCCGTCCTTGGGCGAGGGGTTTCGTGTCGAGAATCAGGTATTCGCCGAGGACGCGGAGGAACCGAAGATCCGAAGCACGACGATCTTCTACGAAGACCTCGTTTACGATTATCTCGAAAATCCTCAAGAGATCACGGTTTTTGACCGTGCCGCAAACCGTATCATCCTGCTTGATCCCCTGAGAAAAGTCCGGACGGAGCTGAATTTCCGGGAGTTGGAAACCCTTTCAGAACAACTTCGAACGTGGGCGCTGGGGCAGCCTGATGAGTTTCTTCGGTTCTCGGCAAAGCCCGAACTGGAGGAGGTCTTCGACGCATCGACAGGCAAGCTGCAGCTACAGAGCTCCTGGCTCACCTACGAGGTCGATACGCGGGAACCGGCTCGCGGCGAAATCCTCCGGCTCTACCTGGAATTCTGTGACTGGCAGTGTCTCTTGAACACTCGCCTGAATCCTGGCTCGCGACCGCCCTTTCCACGGATCCAGCTTAACCGGGCCTTGCAGCGGCTCGGACGAGTACCACAGGAAGTTCATCTTACGGTCCGTCCCAAGGGTGACACTTTCCTTGGGGAAGAATCGTCAGCGAGAAGCGAACACCGCGTGATCCCTCACCTTCTGGAATCCGACCGGAACCGAGTCGCGCAGACGGATCAATTCATCGCCATGTTCCGCTCCCTCCCGTTTGGGGAGTACCAGACCCTGATGCAGCCAAGTCGGTGACAATTCCGGGGGGGCAAGCGCGCGCCCGCCGCAGAACCGTCGTCCTTGCGGGATCTGGTGATCCGTCTGGCCGTATTCGGCTTCTTCCCTTTCTTCGTGGCGGTCGGGGTCTTGCCCGGCGCGATGAGTGGCATGCCAACACGGGGCAGAGTATGATGGCGTCTGCGCCCTGGCTGCTGAGGCGGCTGATCGGGCCCGCTTCCGAGGATCTGCCAGTCTGAACCGGATGAAAAAGAGGAGTACGTCGATGCTGCGCGCCATGACTTGCGTTGGAATGTTGGGTGTCCTGGTTCTGGGGACGGTCGCCGAGGCCTTTGGAGAGATCGCCGTCACCCCTTCCGAAAAGGGCGCCGTCGTGAAAGTCGATGGGAAACTGTTCACCGAGTACCTGACTGGGTTCGGCGAGGGCGAGGTTTTCGAGACGCCGATTCTCTGGCCGATTGTGGGACCGACGGGAAAGGCAATGACTCGTGCCTATCCGATGGCAGAGGGACACAAGTCGGAGCGCAAGGACCATCCGCATCACCGCTCCCTGTGGTTCAATCACGGCGACGTCAACGGCTGCAGTTTTTGGCATCGCGATCCGATCAAGCACGTTCGGTTCGTCGAGATGTCGAGCGGCTCGACGGGCAAGATCGTCACGGAAAACAACTGGGTCGATCGGGACGGAAACGTCCAGTGCACGGATCAACGCACGTTCGTGTTCGGCGCAGACGCCCAGTCGCGATGGATCGACGTTGAGATTATCGTCAAGGCGACCGATAAGCCGGTCACGTTCGGCGACACGAAGGAAGGCACGTTTGGAATCCGCGTGGCAGGGACGATGAAAGTCGATGCCGCCAAGCCGAACGCTCGCATGGGAGTGCCGGAAACCGACCCGAGTTGGGGTGGACATATCGTCAATTCCGAAGGCCAGCGCGACGATGACGCGTGGGCAAAGCGGGCAACCTGGGTCGACTATTACGGTCCCGTAGAGGGCGAGACGCTTGGGATAGCCGTTCTCAATCATCCCAGCAGTTTTCGCTTCCCAACCTACTGGCACGTGCGGACGTACGGTCTTTTCGCAGCCAACCCGTTTGGCATTCATGACTTCGAGAAGGACAATCCTAAGGACGGTTCGCACACGCTCCAGCCTGGCGAGTCGATGGTGTTCCGCTATCGGGTGCTGCTCCACCAAGGCGATGAGAAAAAAGGAAGGGTTCAAGAGGCGTTTGACGCCTATGCTGCCGAAAAGAAATAGGCAATCGAGCGAGACTTGACGGGTCGTGCAGGCATAGCAAGGCTTGCGGCAAAACAGGTCGGGATTGTGCTCGTGAGAGACGACTAGCCCTAGGTTCGTATGTGCCATGGGATAGCGCCGACAGAAGCACCCCCCCACTCTTCTTCAGTCTCCTAAATTCGCGTTTTTGACGCAGAACTTGCTTGCCTATTTTGCCGATAGTATTTTTTGTCAGCACCCACCCTAATTTTCCTCACTTGCACGCTCCCGTCAATTTGCGCCGGGATTGTGCGCAGTACGGAGGATTCCCTGTAAAATGCACACTCGTTTGACCCAGATAAGCAACGTAGACGCCCTTCGAGAATTCGTGAACGAGACCCTGTGCGAACACTATGAGTTGAAGCTGGACGCTTTTGAGATGACAGAACGCGTACTCCGCCGGGGAGGCCGGCCCTGCGGCATGTACTTCTGCCTTCATGGCCCGCGAGCCGTGAAGTTTACGGCCATCTGGGAAACCGACCGCAACCAGATCCTGTTCTACGGATCAACTGGGGAACGTTTCCTGAAAATGCAATTGTTGGTTTCTCCCTGTTTGGACCGCGCCGCCGCTTAGGCCTTGCCGCAAGCTGCACGACGCAACCGACGAACAACTCGGATTGGTTCGACATCGAACAACGTCACGCTGTTGCGCGACACAAATCAAGTCCCGTTTGTTGTTCCTCGTCGAGGGTCGATATGTCGCGGGGACCATGGACCATTGCCTGTCGCCGAACCGGCTGCGGTCCGGAATGGAGTTTCCAACCGGCGCAATCCGATGACGTTTGGTAGCCTGGGGACGGTTTCCAGGGTCGTCCCGGCCAGGTCCGGGCCTATACAGGGCTGCCAAGCCGGCATCGATGCCGCCGTGCAGGGTCTCATCCGGACGCGTCCCAATCGCCACACCTTGGGACGCGTCCGGCACGAATCGGATTTCGCTCTCCTTCGCCCCTCGAGAATGGGCAGCCTCCGTCGGCACACGATCGCCGCCAAGCCCGGATCATTCTGGGTGGCACGCTCAGAGCGTAGCGATGGGCGTGCATGGTCAGGTCACCACGCCCATCGCTACGCCCTGAGTGTGCTGCGTGTGCGCGACATGGCGATTCTTCACACGCCTTTCCCAATCGCCCCATTTTTGTTATTCTCCCTTGGAATCTCGGTTGACCGAATCCCTCCTCTCAGGGATACTCACGCGGCTTGCCGTGCGCCTGGTGAGCCACTCGACCGAATGTAGCAGGTTGCCGTTTCGCTGCCTGGCGACCGATTGAGGCCTATGATGGGGGTTTGATCGCGTGGCCGGGACGAATTGTTGCGGTCGCGCTGCCGCGGCGAGCAAAACGCCAACCGGACTATTCTGGAAAGACGGACTCATGACAAACAACGGTGAAGAGCAACTGCAGGATTACTGTGTCGATGTGGCGCGGCGGGCCCATCGTGCCGCTTCCGAGTTGGCTTTGGTAACGGGAAATCAGAAGAATGACTGGCTGCGCCGCAGTGCAAGGCTTCTTCACGAGCGCTCGGTGGCGTTGGCCGAGGCCAATCGAGTCGACCTGGCGGCCGCCCCGGAGTACGGGCTTTCGGAGGCGCAGATCGATCGCCTGCGACTCACGCCGGACCGCATCGCCGCCATTGCTCGCGCGCTTGAGGAAGTCGCCATGCTTCCCGACCCCGTCGGGCGGATCCTGGAGTCTTCGGTTCGCCCGAACGGCCTGGAGGTCCAGAAGGTCCAGGTGCCGCTGGGTGTGATCTTCTTCATCTACGAGTCGCGCCCGAACGTAACGGCAGATGCCGCAGCCCTGTGCGTGAAGAGCGGCAACGCCGTGATTCTGCGCGGCGGCAAGGAGGCCTTCCATTCGAGCGTGGCGATAGCCGAGGTACTGGCGGAGGCCGCGGCCGACGCAGGCATACCCCCAGACGCACTTCAACTCGTATCGACGACGGATCGAGCGGCGGTGGGGTATTTCCTCAGGCTGCCGCAGTACATCAGCGTGGCGATTCCCCGCGGCGGCGAAGGCCTCATCCGCCGGGTCAGCGAGGAGGCGAAGATGCCCGTGATCAAGCATTTTGCCGGCAACTGCCACGTATACATCGATAAGGCGGCCGATCCCGATGTAGCCGAGAGGCTGGTCGTCAACTCGAAGTGCCAGCGGATGGGCGTGTGCAATGCGGCGGAGTCGTTGGTAATTCACGCGGAGGTCGCCGAGTCGCTTCTGCCTCGAATTGCCGGGGCGCTGTTGCAGCGAGGGATCGAGTTGCGAGGCGATGCGGCTGTTTGTCGCCTGGTACCTGAAGCGGTCCGGGCCTCGGAACAGGATTATCTGGAGGAATACCTCGGCCCGACGATTTCGGTCAAGGTCGCGGGATCGTTGGATGAGGCCGTGGAGCACATCAACCGTTGCAGTTCCGCGCACACGGAAGCGATCGTCACGACCGACCTGGCCGCGGCAAGAGAATTCGCTGCGAGGATCGACAGTTCCGCCGTGATGATCAACGCGAGCACGCGGTTTAACGACGGAGGCGAATTCGGTCTGGGGGCGGAAATCGGCATCAGCACCGACAAGTTTCACGCCCGCGGCCCGTGCGGAATCAACGAATTGACGAGTTACAAATACGTGGTCTACGGCAGCGGCCAGATTCGCGAGTAGTTGCCGGAGTTTGCGATCGTTCGGCGTTGTCGGCGAAGGAGCGTACCAGCTTGCAGTTGGTCAGATTCAAGGATTGAATCGATGGGTGGAGACGTCTTGAGCCAGGCGGAGGTCGAAAGCCTCCTGTCCGCAATGGCTTCAACCGGAGAGTCGGCGGCCTCGATCGCCAAGCCGAGCGCGCCGGCCGCTCCCATCCCTGCACCGGGAGGGGCGCCCACAAAGCCGCGAGAGAAGATCACGCCTTACGACTTCAAACGCCCCGAGCGCGTGGGCAAGGAGCAGATGCGAGCTTTGCAGACGCTTCACGAGGGCTTCAGCCGCAACTTCGCGGCCGGACTCTCGGCGATGCTCCGCAGCATGATCGAAGTGAAGCTGACCAGCGTCGACCAATTGACCTACAGCGAGTTTGTGTTCAGCCTGGAGAATCCAACCTGCTTCAATCTGCTGAGTGCCGAGCCGCTGGAAGGGAATCTGATTCTCGATATCAACCCCTCGATTCTCTATCCGATCATCGACCGCTTGCTCGGCGGCGGACGCGAAGCCAGCCCCTTGGCTCGCAGACCCCTGACCCAGATCGAACGACTTCTGGTCAAGCGAATTACCGACCTCTTCCTGGCCGAGCTGGCTCAGGCCTGGAGAAACGTGCTGGAACTGCAACTCGAGGTGGTTCGCGTCGAGAGCAATCCGCAACTGGTCCAGATCGTCCCGCCGAACGAAGTGGTGGTTCTCATCAGCTTCGAAGTCGCGTTGGGCGAAATCCGCGGAATGCTCAATCTGTGCATCCCGTACAATTCGATTGAGCGGATCAGCGGAAAGCTGTCGGCCAACAGTTGGATCACCTACGGGAAACGTAAGGCTTCGGAGGAATCCATTCAGCAGATCGGGCGAGCCTTGCGGAATTCGTTGGTGGAACTGCGCGTCCGGCTTGCCCAAACGCGGATCACGACGGGTGAGTTGGTCGCACTCCAGGTGGGCGACATCATCACGACTCAGAAAGACATCCGCTCCCCTATGCTGGTCACCATTGAAGGAGTCCCGAAATTCCACGCCGCCCCCGGTTCCTTCAAAGGGCACAAAGCCTTTCAAGTGGTGGACCTCATTGAGGATCCCTCGACCGCAATCGGGGATTAGAACTCGAGACGTCACCGGTCGAGGCGTCTGCCTCCTCCCGGGAGCCGTCGCGTCGAGCCTGGGAGGTGGGTGCGTCAAACAGGCCGGAGATTTCGGCCGCTTCGTCCAGTTCGACGGGGCCGGACTCAATGGGCTCAGCCAGCTCAATCGGTGTCCCGGAAGCCCCCCGAACGTCTCCTGCTCCGCCTCTTTTCCGAGCACCGAGACCGGATTCGTACCGGATTTCAAAGGTCAGAGGGCCGATCGAGAACCGATCGTTGGGCATGAGCAGCACGGACTGAATCCTGCGGTCCCCGCAGAAGGTCCCATTCAGAGATCCCAGGTCGCGGAGCAGGACCGCACCGTTCTGCTCACACAGTTCGCAATGCGTGCGACTGATGAGCGAGTGAACGATGGTCAGATCTGCTTGCCGGCTCCGTCCGAGGATGACCGGAAGCTCGAGGTTGAGTTGTCGTTTGTCGGCTTTGCCGCCGACGACGACCAGGGTCGCATGCATCGAATCGGCGACTTTCGATGAGCGGAGGTCAGATTGAACTGGCGAAAACGGCCACGAGTCGCGAAGTTGGCTGCATGATAGCCGGCAACTTGCCCGGCTGCAAGTGCTTACGGTTGTAGCGGTTTTGTGCAGGCAAGAGCGATTCGAGAAAGGATCAGGAAGCAACCGGCCGAAACAAGAGGGGAAACGTGGCAAATTGTCACCTTGAAGGCGTTCCCAGGGAAGCTCGGCCCGTGGGTCTCTGACGAGAGCCATTGACGATCCCCCTGCCATACGCTCTACTACGGGGGACGGCCCCAACCCCTTGAATGCTTGCGGGGGAGTCTTATAATTCGATTTTTCAGGGTCTTTGTGCCTTCCCTGGGGTTGAAGGTGCAGGGCTCAACCGTTGCGGGTGTAGCTCAGCTGGCAGAGCACAACGTTGCCAACGTTGTTGTCGTGGGTTCGATTCCCATCACCCGCTCTTTCTATTTCTTTGAGGCAGCCTTTTTCCGCAAAGTACGCAGGTATGGCCGAAACCGATCGCCCCGAGAACGACTCTCTCCCCTCTGCAGAGGATGTCGCCGTTGAGGAAAACACGGATCAAGAGGAATCCGAAGAGAAGGTTTCGCTTGGCCTGGAAGTGAAGATCGACGCTCGAAGTGCTTGTGAGCGCCATGTGACGGTGAGCATTCCGCGCGAGGATATCGAACGGTACTTCGACAAGGAGTTCAGCGAGTTAATGACGTCCGCGCAGGTACCCGGCTTCCGACCCGGCCGGGCTCCCCGCAAGTTGATCGAAACCCGCTTCCGCAAAGACGTTGCGGATCGGGTGAAGAGCTCCCTGTTGATGGACAGCATCGGCCAGATCAGCGACTCGGAGAAACTGTCGCCGATCAGCGAGCCGGATTTCGACTTCGAGGCCGTCCAGTTGCCTGACGAGGGCCCGATGACGTTCGAATTCGATCTTGAAGTCCGGCCGGAGTTCGAGGTCCCCCAATGGAGAGGTTTGAAGATCGAACGCCCGGTGCGGGAATTCAGCGAAGCCGACGTCGATCAGGAATTCGAGCAGGTGCTGGCGCGTTACGGCCAATTGGCGCCGAAGGACGGACCGGCCTCCCCTGGCGACTACATCGTCACGAACCTGTCTTTCGTCCACAGTGGGCAGACGCTCTCGAGTGCGGAAGAGGAGGTCATCCGGATTCGTTCGTCCTTGAGTTTCCGCGACGGCACCATCGAGGGTTTCGACAAGTTGATGGAGGGGGCAAAAGCGGGCGACAAGGTATCGGCGGAGGCGACGCTGACCGACGACGCCCCGAACCGGGCCCTGCGAGGCGAGGCCGTCACGGCAGAATTCGAGATTCTCGAAGTCAAACGCCTGGAGCTTCCCGAGTTGACTCCGGCTTTTCTCGCCAAGATTGGCGACTTCGAGTCGGAAGCCGATCTGCGCGATGCCGTTCGCGATAACCTCAAACGCCAACTGGAGTACCAGCAGCACCGCCGCGCACGGGAGCAGGTGACAGCAGCTCTGACGGTGGCCGCCGACTGGGACCTGCCACCCGGCCTGCTGGAGCGGCAGAGCGAGCGAGAAATGAACCGGGCTGTGATGGAATTGCAGCGTAGCGGCTTCGGCGAGGATGAGATCCGCTCGTACGAGAATCAACTGCGTCAGAACAGCCGCGTGGAAACGGCGCGGGCCTTGAAGGAACACTTCATTCTCGAACGGATCGCCGAGGACCAGGACATCGACGCGGATGAGGCGGATTACGACGCCGAGATCGCCCTGATCGCCATGCAAAGCGGAGAGACGCCGCGCCGAGTCCGGTCGCGACTTGAGAAGAGCGGCACGATGGACGCCTTGCGGAATCAGATCATCGAACGCAAGGTGATCGACTTGATCTTGGCCGAGGCAACGTTCACCGAAGTGCCGTACGAGTTGGGTCATCCCGATTCGACCGCGATCAATCGGGCGGCGGGAGGTGGCGAGGAGGAATCCGAGATCCCCGAGGCCCGGGCTGAAAGCGAGCCGGAGGAAGCCAAAGAGGAGAGCTAGATTCCCCCACTTAGCGGGGTCGAGTCTCTCCAAATCTGAGGCAGTCGGGTCGGTTGCCCCGGCCGGGTCGTTCTTTTCCCGTCCCGGCCCGATGCGCTCTTGTGCAAATTGGCCGTTTGCGCTAAAGTCTCTAGCCCAACCATGTGAAATCGCTTCCCGATAGACAAACATCCCCAAGATCACGTCGGAGCTGACATGAGCCGTCTTTTTCATCCGCTGCCGGTCGACCCGATGGCAAGTTACCGAGAATACCAGCGGCAGCGTCAGATGACCTTGGGCGATCTGCTGCTGGAGAATCGCATCATCTTTCTCCAGGGTGTGATCGTTGACGAGAACGCCAACGAACTGGTGATGAAATTGCTGTACTTGCAGAGCGAGAATCGCCGCAAGGATATCCATTTCTACATCAATTCGCCCGGCGGAAGCGTGAACGCTACGTTGGCGATCTACGATACGATGCAGATCCTCTCCTGTCCTGTGGCAACCTATTGCGTGGGCCAGGCGGCCAGCGGCGGCGCCGTGTTATTGGCCGGCGGGGCAAAAGGGAAACGCTTCATTCTGCCCCATGCCAAGGTCATGATTCACCAGCCTTACGGAAACGTCGGCGGGCAGGTCTCCGATATCGAGATTCAGGCCGAGCAGATCCTGAAGACGCGGGATACGCTCAACCAGATTCTTTCCCAACACACGGGAAAACCTCTGGAAGTGATCGCCAAGGATACGGACCGCGACTACTACATGACCGCCGAAGAGGCCAAGGCATACGGCCTCGTCGACGATCTGCTGACCAAGACGGTGTCTGCTGCGGACGCCGACGACGAGGACGATTGAAGGCCGAACGAAGAAGGGTCGTCTGTCTCCGGCTCCAATCCGGAAACGCACTCCTCCAGATCCAACCAGCCGGCCGGCCATCGGGTGATCTCAACCATAGGGAGCGAAGAAATCCATGCCGTTGATCCCATACGTCATCGAGAAAAGCGGTCGCGAAGAACGGGCGATGGACATCTACAGTCGCCTGTTGAAGGATCGCATCGTGTTCCTGGGTACGGGAGTCAACGACGAAGTGGCCAACGCGATCGTGGCCCAGTTGCTCTTCCTGCAGTCCGAGGATCCGAAAGCCGACGTCCATCTTTACATCAACTCTCCGGGCGGGGCGGTCACGGCGGGTCTGGCGATCTACGATACCATGCAATTCATCACCTGCGACGTGGCGACCTACTGTGTCGGCCAGTGCGCGTCGATGGGAGCGGTTCTGCTCACCGCGGGAGCGCCGGGGAAACGCAAGGCTCTGCCGAATTCGAGGATCATGATCCATCAGCCGATGGCCGGGATGGAGGGAACGGCCGAAGACATCATGATCCATGCCAAGGAGTTCAGAAAGATCAAGGACAAACTCAACGGCATCCTCATCAAGCACACGGGTCGGAGCTTGGCCGAGATCGAGAAGGATACCGATCGCGATCGCTTCATGTCGGCCGACGAGGCTTGCGCTTACGGCCTCATCGACGAAGTGATCGAACGGGTTGTCAAAGAGTAGAGAAGACAAGCGGATGCGACGGTGCAGGGATGGCGTCGTCGCCGAGGATCGCCCGGAGAGTTCTCCCGGCCGATCCGCATAGCAAGGATTGATCGACGCACGGACGCGGTTTTGCTCTCAGGGGGGCTCGCGGTTCAGGCCGCCGGCATCTGCTTCACCGCAGAACCGGGCGAGCGGGAATCGCGAGTAGACGCGGTTCTCCGCTCTGTGCCTGCGAGGGCAAAATGAAATCCCATTGGTTGCTTTTCCTCTGCCTGTCATGCCTCTGCGCCGGCGGCTGTCGGGGCCTGTGCGAACGGCGGGTGGTCGCGCTCGAACGCGAGAACTCGCAACTCAACGGACTCCTCTGGGAAATGGAGTTCGAACTGGAATCGCTCACCGATGAGAACTCCGATCTGAAGCAACGTCTCGCCGCCTCGGAAGAAAACGACGCCCAAGAACCGGCGTCAAGTCGTCCGAAACGAGCGATCCCGAAATCAGACGCCCCGCCGCCTTTCGACCCGGGGGAGTTCCGTCCCCCGGTCATCGAGTTTCCCCCGGAGCCCACGCCCGGCGGAGCGATCCCCGATTCCTTGCTCCCCGATACCGGATCGCGTCCAGACCTCCCCGCAGACCGCCCACTGCCTGGTCCAGGCGACTCGGGATCTCGGCGCCGGTCGAGGACGGCAGTCTCCACGGCAAGCCTCGAAGAACCCGCTCTGCTGGATCCTCGGATCGAGGTTGTACCCCCCGAAGAAGTCGCTCTGGACAGCAGTCGGATCAAGCGGATCGAACTGGCTTCGATGATCGGCACGCTCCACCTGGACGACAAGCCGGGCGACGACGGGCTGGTGATCGTGGTGGAACCCTGGGACAGCTCGAACCAGATGCTGGCGGATGCCGCCGAGGTTTCCGTCGTGCTCATCGACCCCGCCGAACCGGCCGAAACGGCCCGCTATGCCCAGTGGCATTTCGAGGCCGAGGAAGTTGCCAAGCTGTTCCGCGATGGCGACCTGCCCGGGCTGCACCTGGAACTGCCTTGGCCCGGCGATCCCCCGCGGCACGACCAGCTCCAACTCTTCGTCCGATACAAGACCAGCGACGGCCGCAACCTGCAAACCGATTCGATCGTGGAAGTCGAGCTTGGCGGGCGGGGCCGATGGATCGCCACGGATACGCCCCGCGTCCGCCCCTACGAACAGGTTGTTGAGGCCCCGAAACTGTCTCCTGCCATTCCCCAGACTCGCGAACTGGCCGGTGACGATCGTGAAGCGGGGACGTCGGAAGCTCCTCCTGGCACAACCAAATCACCGTTCCGGACCGTTTCGGCGCCTCGCGAGACGCTTCGTTCCGATCCGCCGGCACAGGAGGCAAAACTCCAAAGCCGTCGAGAGCCGGCCCCGGACGTCGACCGCCAGGAGGTACGACCTGTTCCGAAACCGGCGCCGAAATCGGAACCTCCCGCCCGGCAGCGCCCCGTGTGGTCTCCCGATCGTCCCTGGTAGCCGACAGAACAGACGGACACAGCATGAGCGAATCGGCCTTCATGTGGATTGCCGCATTCTGGATGGCCGCCGTGGGGGGTGCGGTAGGCAGTTTCCTGAACGTGGTGGTTTATCGGCTTCCGGCAGGACTGAGCCTCAGCTATCCGGGTTCTCATTGCCCGCAGTGCCGGCATCCGATCCGCTGGCACGACAACGTGCCCGTGTTCGGATGGATCATGCTCGCCGGTCGCTGCCGCGACTGTCGCACCTGGATACCGCTCCGTTATCCGCTCGTGGAGGCAGTCACCGCGGCCCTGTTCTTGCTGATCGCGTTTACCGAAGGGGCAACGCTGGGCGGAAATCTCCCGGTACGACCGCTGCCCGTCGTCGACGGGTTCATCTTTCCCGAACTCACGCTCTGGCAACTGGCGGGCACCATGGGCTGGCACCTGCTGCTGCTCTGCACGCTACTCGCTGCCTCCCTGATTCGCTATGACGGCCACCAGGTGCCTCCACGGCTCTTCCTGCCCGGCATGATCGTGGCGGTCGTCGGATCGCTGGTCTGGCCTCATCTGCATCCCCAGCCGGCCGGCATACTCACCACCGGCCCCGTCCCCGGGCTCGTAGACGCCCTGGCCGGACTCTCGGCAGGAGCCGTCATGGGCTTGATCGGCTGGTGGCTGCTCGAACGGGATCAGAAGCCCGACCTGATTTGGTCGTCGGCACTGGCAGGAGCCATGCTTGGCTGGCAGGCGGCGGTCGCCGTGGGCGGAACCACGATCCTGCTTGCCCTCGCATCGAGGATCGCGGGCCGGCTGCATGCTCCGTGGCGTCGCGTGCCGCCGGTGGCCTGGCTGGGTCTGGGCTCGCTAGTCTGGATTGTCCATTGGCGTTGGCTGGCCGAGACGATATTTGGCACGATAGTGGGCTGAGGTGGGCGGATAGAAGGGTTGGCAGGATTCGCAGATTCGAACGAGATATCACCAGACACAGGAGTGCGTGCGGATGAGTCACGACCAGGAGACGGCAAGAAACATCGAACGGATCCTGCAGTCCCCCAGTTATCGGCTGGCCTACAAGGATATCGATTTCCTTTCGGATCCCCGTTTGCGGCCGGCCCGGATGGAACTCGAACTGCTCAAGCCGGAAATGGCCTTCGAAGAGCAGAACGTGGCCTCAACCATCGTGGTTTTTGGCGGGACGCGGATTGTCGAACGAGCGGCGGCCGAAAAGAGGCTCGAAGAGGCCAAGGCCCGGTTGGCAGGCAAGCCCAACGATCCGCAGCGCCGGCGGGATGTTGCCAGGGCGGAGCGGCTGCTGGCCAAGAGCCACTTCTACGACGTGGCTCGCGAGTTCGGACGGCTTGTCTCAACCACCTGCCAGAAGGACGGCAAGTGCGACTACGTGATCGTAACCGGCGGCGGGCCGGGGATCATGGAGGCCGGGAACCGCGGAGCCTACGACGTGGGCGCCAAATCAATTGGTCTCAACATCAAGTTGCCGATGGAGCAACGCCCCAATCCCTACATCACACCGGAACTCTGCTTCCAGTTCCACTACTTCGCCATCCGCAAGCTGCATTTTCTGCTTCGTGCCAAAGGGTTGGTCGTGTTTCCCGGCGGTTTCGGCACGCTCGACGAACTGTTCGACACCTTGACCCTGAGACAGACGGGCCGCATGCAGGACGTGCCCGTGATCATGTTCGGCCGCGAGTTCTGGCAGAATGTGATCAACTTCCAGCATCTGGCCGACGAAGGAACGATCGACGATCGTGATCTTAACCTGATCAGTTTCGCAGAAACCGCCCAGGAAGCTTGGGATATCATTACCGCGTTCCACGCGAAATGACGCGTCGCCTGCGTCGCCCATCCTGACGAGGTGTCCGACACCACTCACTCGGCGGTAAGCGGCTCGTTAGACAAGAGAACAGGCTTGCCGGGATCGAGAAGGACGCGACAATCCCCTAAGGCTTGCCGAGGAGAGCACTGTCGTCTTTCGCTCCGCGAAAGTGTCGCTGCTTTCGCGAAGCGAAAGGCGACTATATGACAGTCCTTGATTCGACGATCCTGAGCCGGCTGTCTGCTGGCGCTTGGACGTCAGTTCGCGTCAGGAGTTGCTCATGGCAGGTGGGGACTTGTCCCTGGGCGGCGGCGCACGTGCCACTTGAGGTTGTACCGCCCGAGTCGATCCGCTAGCGTGGTACGAGCCGGTTGAGGCCTCCACTTCCCGATGTTTGAGGAGACTGTTTTGTGAGAGTGAACGAACGTGGTCTGCGTCGTCTTATCGCTGTGGCGTTGCTCGGTCTGACGGTGTTCTGTGTCGGCTGTTCGAACGGGAGTGTCGCCAAGGAGCCCCCGGCAGAGGAGGTGAAGGCCGCTGCAGCCCCCAAGCCCGAACCCAAACCCGAGATGTTTCCCATCCCGGAAGGGACGCCGAGCGAACTGTTTGCGTTTCTCGAGGGGCTGGCCCAGGAAGAACCGCCCGCTCGCGATCCGGAGTCCATGCGGGCGTTCGTAGCCAAGATCGGCAACACGGTCGTTGCGGCAAGCGACCGGATTCTGGCCGCCAAGCCGCCGGAGGGACAAGCAAGCGAAGCAGTTCAGTACAAGCTCGCCGGCCTGGGCCTGCTGGATCAGGCGGAAGTCGCTGCGGCGAAGACGAAGCGAGCGGCCATGCCTGCCGAACTCGAAGCGGCCGGCTACGGTTCCCTGGTCCGGCTCGTGAAGGTCGACGAATTCATCCGCCGGTTCCAGAAGCTGAGATCGGCCAAGAGGGAAGAAATCCTCGCGTTCATGGAAGACTTCGCCAAGTTCCTGGAGCAGTCTCCTCCGCCGGCGGAGGATGCCGGCTTGGCGATGCAGTTCATCAACACGCTGGAACGTGTCCTCACTCCCGAAGAAGCGGCCAAGTATTACGAGCGCTACGGCAAGGCATTTGCCGGACAGAAGGACGAGCAGGTTGCTGAACTGGCAGCCATGATGATCGGAGCGGCGCGGCGTCTGCATCTCCCGGGCAACGAGATGCCGTTGGAGGGATTGACGCTCGAAGGGGAAGAGCTCAAGTGGGATCAATACCGCGGAAAGGTGGTGTTGGTTGATTTCTGGGCCACCTGGTGCGGTCCCTGCATCGAAGAGATGGGCAACATTCTGGAAAACTACGAGAAGTACCACCAGCTTGGTTTTGACGTGGTGGGGATCAACGTAGATCAGAGTCGGGGCGCGCTCGTTTCGTACCTGAAGAACAATCCGCTCCCCTGGACCATCGTCTACGACGAGGAATTGAAGAAAAACGGCCGAGAAATGATGGCCACTCGCTACGGCGTGGCCGCCTATCCCACGGTGATGCTGGTCGGCAAAGACGGCAAGGTGATCGGCATGAATATCCGCGGGCCGGAACTCGGTGAGAGGCTGGCGGAACTCCTCGGCGAACCCGATCCGCCCTCGGCGCCGGCCGCCAAGGAGCCGGCAACCGAGAAATCGGACGAGCCGAAATGAATCAGAACCCATCGTTGCTGCCGTAGCCCATCTCCGGCAGTTGCTTCCAGACTTTGCCTTTTGGAGCGATGGGCACGATTTGAATCGAGCCGACCGTAATGGTTGCCCCGCCCGTCAACGTCTTCTTCAGCTCACCCACGCTGGCCCTGGGAACGATGGACAGCAAGGCACTGTCCTTCATCTTTCTCAGATTGAACCGGTCGAACAACTCCCGAGGCAGACTGCCGACCTCTGTCGTGTCGAACGGATAGTCAACCGTCTTGTTCTTCGTGCAGAGATGGTGGATCAGGGCCCCGATCAGCCCAAAAGTCGCCGCGGCCGTATTGGCCGACTCCCACGTATGCTTCTCGTGAAACAGGTAGATGCCTTCCTGATCGACGTAAACGGCGCCGTGGACGATGGCCCCCTTGGCCGCTTCAAAACCCAAGTACTTGAACGCTTTCGCCAGTAGCAGTGGCTCCATGGGATGCTCCCTTTGGCAGGACACCGGAATAGCCTTGAATGGGAATCACTTTGCTGCAGCACATCAAATATGTCAGCCACTCCAACAGATGCCGCCCCATTGAGCACTCGCAATCGAAGTGACGACATCCGGCATATCGCCGGCGCTACGCTTCGACGATGCGATTGCGAGCACCTTGGCGTTCCAATTCGTCGAAGTCGCGTTCTATGTCGTCCAGGTGATTCGACAGCCTAATGTGCTTATTTTCGGCCTGCCATTCGGCAAATGTCTGAAGAACAAGGAGGTTGTCGATGAGCCGTGCGCCAAGATCAATGACCAGCGAGTTGGGAATATGGCGTCTGGGATTCAGGAGTTGGCGTGCCGCTGCGACACCAATCCGTTCATGGCATACCAAGAAAGCGGTTGCAGCGCTGCGTGATTGACCGGCACGGCAACAAACCATCAGGTTCTGCGACTGTGTTGCGAAATCAAGTGCTGATTGAATATCGTGGGCTGTCGGTGTCCGTTTACCGGGAATGTCGGAGTCAACGTCATCGAATCGCAAGTAGAGGTGCCGCCGCGCATGTTGTGCGACGAAATCCGTGTGCGATATCCCAGAGTCAAGAATGACGATCGCATCCCAGACACCAGGTTCACGCTCAAGCAGGAAACTGCCCGACAGATAGTTGTGGATGACGATATTCATTCATCCGAACGGATTGGCAAGGGAACTCGCGTATGGGTAGTTTCTGCCTATCACCTTGTAGGCAGCAGATTTGTGCCCTGACCGGCAGACAGACATTCTTCACAAGTCGCATTCTAGCAGGAAGTTGCCTTATTGCCTATCGGGCCCATGGCACACAGGAGGGCGGGTCATGAGTGGCAAACACCAGCCCCCCAAGACGCTCATATCGGGGCACCGGCATAACCGGTACTCAGAGCCGAAGAGCTTACCAGAAGACGTCCACCGAAGGCGAAGTATCAGAACCAGCGACGTAGTCGGCGGATCACCTTCCGAAATCGACTCAAATACCTACTACAGGCCCGCAGGCTGACTTACAATGACGCCTCGCAGCTCAGTATCCGCGTTCTTCCTCCAAACCAGGAACGAGTAAACGATGTCGTCGCTACATGGCTTCGAGTTGCCCTTCTTCGCAGAGCTGGAGAACAGCCAACGGATCTTGATCGCTGGGGCGGGAGGCGGATTCGACGTCTTCACCGGCCTGCCGTTGTACTTCCTTCTCAAAGCCTCAGGTCGGGATGCCTATCTGGCGAATCTCTCATTCTCCAGTTTGCCGGATTCTGTGGGCCGCCGCCTGGCGCCCGGGCTTCTGGAAGTGACCGCTGACTCCCAGGGCTATGCGTACTACTTCCCCGAACAGGTTCTCGCAAGTTGGTTTCGCCAACAGGGCGAAGAGGTTTCCATCTATTCGTTCCACCGCATGGGTGTAAAACCGCTTCTCGCGGGGTATCGCGAACTTGTGAGGGAACTGAATCTCGATACGGTCATCCTCGTCGACGGTGGAACGGACAGTCTCATGCGCGGCGATGAGGCCGGGCTTGGAACACCCTTCGAAGACATGGCGAGTGTTGCCGCGGTCCGGATAGGAAGACGTGGGAAGAGATCCCGATCTGAGTTCGGATCGCAGGAAAGAAAACCACGTCATTCCCGCGCAGGCGGGAATCCAGAACAAACTCCACGTGCTATTCATTGTCTGGATTTCCGCCTGCGCGGGAATGACGTGGCGATTCTCGCTAGATGTCTGGTACGAGCATATCTGTGAAGCAGGCTTTCACACGCGTGAATAGTCCGGGCGGCCGGCCTTTCCAGCTACTCCGGTTGGCTGGAGTCTTGCTCCTCTTCTTGGTCGAGCCAAAAGTGATGAATTGCTTCAGCCCCCCTCTTCACTCGCCGAGCAGGCGCAACGTGTGCCCTACCACCCAACGGACGAACAGGTTTTCGTCGCTCTGATCGGCCGCGGCCTTCTGCAAGGCGGCCAAGGCCGGCCGTGCCTTCTCGCCAATGCGGTCCAGGGCGTTGGCCCCCTCCAGACGCACCCAAAAACTCTCGTGAGAAAGAGTCTCGACGAGCACGGGCACAGCCTGCTCCTCGCAGTCAACCCGGCAGAACGCTTCGGCTGCGGAAATACGGACCTCGACAGAAGGATCGGCCAGCGTCTTCTGGAGTGCTCGAACTGCCGGTTCGTCCAGCGTTGCGGACGACGGGCTCTCGCCGGCGGCGTTGGTCAACCCGATTACTGCCCAGAACCGCACGGCCGCATCTTCGTCACTCAGCCGATCGACCAGCTTGGGCACCGCGGGCGCTCCTTCGCCGGAGAGAACCGCGGTTTCGAAGATCCGCTCGAACGGGAAGGCCCCCTCGTCCTGTCTGGCCATTTCGTATTCAGACGAGCCGCGGGCCCGGTCTCGCATGTCCTGCTCGGGCAGCAGGCCCAGGTCGCGTGTCTGCCGCGCCCAGTCGAAGTGGGCCGCCCGCATACGCTCGAGGACCTCGCGGTGCTCCGGCAGGCCGGCCAGGTTGACCTGCTCGTCGGGGTCGGCCTGGATCTCGTAGAGTTCTTCGACGGGCTTGCTCTTTCGCATGAAGAAGGCCTGCACTCCCGACAGTCTCCCTTCGGCGTCCAGGCGGCGCCACTCCTGCATCGTGGCGAGCTTCTCCATGTAGTCGAGCCAGGGAGCGAAGGGGCGGCAGGGGAAGTAGTTCCGGTGGTACTTGTACCGGTCGTCGCGGACCGTGCGGCTCATGTCGTAGCGTTCGTCCATCCGGTCGCGGATGCCGTAAAGGTAGCGTCGCGGCTCGCCCGCCCGGGGGCCGAGAAACGGCACGCCCTGAACGTGCTCCGGAATCTCCAACCCGACGAGACTCAGAACCGACGGGCCGATGTCGACGAAGCCCACCAGGCGGTCGATGGCGCTGCCCGGCTGGGCCGGAGCCAGACGGCGGTAGGACTTGGGGAAGCAGACGATCAGGGGAACGTGGGTGCCTGCGTCGTAGATCCACTGTTTCGCTCGCGGCAGCCCCACGCCGTGGTCGGAGAAGAAGAAAACGATCGTCTCGTCAGCCAGCCCGTCCTCTTCGAGCTGGCTGAGGATCTCGCCCGCCTGGCCGTCCATTTGGGTGATCAGGTCGTGGTAGCGGGCCCAGTCTCGCCGCACCAGGAGCGTGTCGGGCAGATAGGGCGGCAGCACCGCTGCGTCCGGGTCGTGGTCAAGCCGGTCGTACTTGGCCCGAATGCGGCTCTCGTGCGTGACGGTGAGGTTGAACACGCTGAAGAACGGCTGGCCGGGGGCCCGGTTTCGCCAATGGGCCTTCGGTCCGCCCGGTATGTCCCAGGCATTCGGCGGGACGGCAAAGTTGTAGTCCGTTTTCGACTGGTTCGTGCAGAAGTAGCCGGCCTTGCGAAGATACTCTGGAAAGCACTTCACGAAGTCGGGCAAGGTCGTCGTACACCGCATGTGGTGCGACCCGAGCGAGGTCGGGTACATTCCGGTGATCAGCCCGGACCGCGAGGGAGCGCAGACGCCTGCATGCGAGAAGGCATTCGTGTAGCGCACGCCCCGGGCGGACAGCCGATCGAGGTTGGGCGTCACCGCGTACGTGTCGCCGTAACAGCCCAGGTTGAGACTCATGTCTTCGCACGTGATCCAGACGATATTGGGCCGGGCGGGCAGCCCGTCAGCCTGGAACGATTGAACTCGCTCCGGCAGCAACTCGTGGACCGTGCCGACGATGAGGTCCTCGACCTCGGGGGCAAGCGCGGCCGGCTTGTCGTAGGTGGGCATCGACCCGGTGACCTCGTAGCCGCCTTCACCGATCACCCGCCGCGAGGCAACATAGCAGGGCACGTCGTTCGCGTAGGCCGTCACCCAGAGGTCGTCACCCAGTTCTCGCTTCAACCTTAGCGCGTAATCAACCACCACCTCGCCGGGTAGGAAGACCATCGACAGCCCATCCCCGAAGTTCCACGTGGCGACCGTGTAGGGGAATGACGTTAGCGGTTCGATGCCGCGGTCAAGCCGCGCGAGCACAGCCCGGGCGTAATAGGCCGGGCGGTCGTTGCCGGCCGCCTGCTGCTCCCATTCCGCCCGGGTCGGCAGCTTGGCCAGCGGCAGCTCAATCCGCTTCATCCGGCAGTTGGGCAGCGACGAAATGGATCGCATCGGACCGGCCAGCAGCCGTTCAACCTCCTCGGCAACCGCCCGGCCCTGCTCGTCCACTCGTTCCTCCTTGAAGGGCTCGGGGTTGGCGTCTGCGCCGCAGCCCGCGGCAACCATGGCGATTGCGTCCGGGTGGGCTGCCTCGATGGCCAACTGGGCGGAGCCGGGCCAGTCGCCGTGTAGCCGGTAGGAGCGGACGTCTGTGGCATGGCAGGCATAGTTCACGAGTACCGCGCGGAGCCTGCCGTAGGGGTCGGTGACGCGAAGCATCGGCAGGGCGTGGTCGACGGGGCCGTCCGGATTGAAGCCCATACCGATCCATTTCCCGTCGCGGATCTTCCGCCGGTTGCCCGCAAACGGGACCGTCCCTTGGGCCCAATCGAGCCGGCCGGGCTGCCTGGCCGCCAGGGCGTCGAGCGCCACCTGCTCCAGGCAGCCGATAAATCGCTCGGTGTAGCGGTCGATCCGTGCCTGGTGTTCCGCAGGGATCGGCTCGCCGAAGATGAAGGGTGCAGCCCCTCGGAGCATCGGCCCGGCATGGGTATGGGTCGCGCAGACCGCCAGTCGTTCCCGCGGGATGCCGGCTTTCTCGTTCAGCCGGTGGGACACCTCTTCGATTACCACCCCCGGCACGATGCAGTTGTCCACGGTGATCAGGATCGCCGGGCCCTGATCGTCGTCGCCCAGCGCCATGGCCTTGGCCCAGAGCCGTTGAGCCACGCCGGTCGACTCGGTCTTGCGAGAGGCGTAGCCGTGCATCCGGATCGGTCCCTCGGGAGTTACGTCGACCTTTGCCACACCGATCGAAATGAACCGATGACGCGACGCCGCTTCAGTAGCCACAGCCGAGACGGAAATCGATGCAATCAGACAGGTGATCGACAGGAACCGTGACATCTGTTTGAGCAACATGACAAGACTCCTATTCCTTGGCGGTCCAGTAGTTCCACGCGTTGGCGGCATGCGCGAAGACCGAGTCAATACAACGTGAAGTTCAGGCCCGTTCCGGCAGGCGCCTTTGCCGGAGTCGAAGCGGGCGTCGGATTCTTGTAGAGATAGACCTTCTCGACCCGGTCGTTATCGGTCAGGAGCATCACGTCGCGCAGGCCGTGGCCGGTGAGATCGACGGCCACAAGTTGCCAGGGCTTTTCATCCTCGTCGACCTGAAAGGTGAGGACCCGGCGGCCATATCCGTCGAACAGGCCGCAAGGGAGCGCCGATCCGATTTCCATCAGGCCGCCGCCGTCCCAATCGACCAGTTTGTGGTGCCGGGTGTAGTCGGTATCGATTCGTCCCAACTCCTCGCCCGTTTCGTCGAACAGGCAGAGCGGCTTGGGCGGCTTAGGAAGGTGGTCGACGTCGACGACGATTTCGAGGCCGGGGCGATCCTTACGGATTTCACCGACGTCGATCGATTCGTAGTGGAAACCCGACTTTCGCCAAATCAGCTTGCCGGCGCCGTCGGTCATCACCAGGGCGTTGCCGCCGCACATCGTCATGACAAGCCGGGTTTCTTCGGCCTTGTCGGCCAGACGGACAACCCGCCAGCAATCGGCATGGCCGCCGTTCTTTTTGCCTTCCTCGGCCTGGAAAACCCAGAGGACGGAGCCGTCGGCGTTAAGCGCCGCGTAGCCGGCAAGAATCTCGTCGCGCCCGTCGCCGTCGAGATCGACGGGCAGCGGTTGGTGGGCCGTTCGGTAGCCGCCGGGCATCTCAACCGTCCAGAGCAGCCTTCCTTCCGGCGAGTAGGCCCAGATCTGCTGATAGCGGTTCTTCACCAGTATTTCCGAAGGCCAGCCCTTGCCCGAAAGATCGGCAAATACGACGCAATCGCTGGCGTGCTCCGGGATAGGGAACGAGCGGACCGGCTCGCCGGTCTTTCCGTCGAGCACCACGAGCCGGCGATCGGCGGCCACGATCACCTCGTTGGAACCGTTGTTATCGAGATCGTGGATCTGGCAGGCGACGTCGTGGTGCAGGTTGCGGCGGCCGATCGCCGGATCGCCCCACTTCCACAGGACGCTGCCGTCGAGCCGCTGGGCCACGACCGCCGACGTGAAATGATTGTCGTTCAGGTCGACGTTCCTCGCCGCAACGATCTCGACTTGCCGGTCGCCGTCCACGTCTCCGAGAACCGTCCACTGGCCGGCGTACTGCGGATCGAGGACGACGGTCCGCCAGGGCGAAACGACCGGCGCGTCGGCGGAAGGCTTGCCCTGTGCATCGGCCTGGAAAGGGGCCTGCTTGTCCTCGTCGGCCGCAAGGAGGGGAGCGGCGGACACGAAGATTACAGACGTCAGGATGGCGGCAGGAAGGGGGCGGAAGGCGGATCTCATGAGGGTCCTCTGCTGACTGCTCACAGGGATGCGATGGAAGAAGGGGGCATGCGAACCGCCATCTTGGCACAAGTCAGGTCACAAAGCAAGAAACAGCCCCGGTTTGCGGAGCGTCACCTTTCGCATGGAATTTGCCGACATCGGAGGAAAACGTGACCTATGTTTACGATAGGGACATACTTCACCAAATAGCTCATCCATCAGAATACTTCTCGTCCGATTCCACCGGGAATCACTGAGCCCACCTCGGCCGATTCGCAGACGGCAGGCGTGGGAATGATGCACCGGGCGCAACCTTCCAGAACCGAGAGAATCCTCTTGGTTGCGATTGCGCCGTACGGAGAGGCAAACATGTTATCCGGAAGACGAAGGTCGCGCCGACCGAGGCGAGGTGCCACGCTGGTCGAGTTTGCCATGGTTGTTCCGGTAGTCTTCGTCTTCGTGTTCGGCATGATCGAACTGAGCCGCTACGTCATGGTGCAGCAGGCGCTCACGAGCGCCGCTCAACGGGGATGTCGCAAGGCCATGTTGGCCACGACCCAAAGCAATGGGGCCGTGGAAGCTGCCGTTCGCGACTATCTCGGCGGATCGCTGGGGGCGATGGCCGATTCGAGGGCCGTCCAAGTCACGGTGACTCCCGAGACGCTCAGCGCGATTCCTTCCGGAAGCGACGTCACGGTGCGAGTGCAGGTGAGCACGGCCGACATCAGTTGGGTTCGAGGTACCCTGTTCGGCAAGACAACCGACGTCATACTCGCAGGGCAGTCAACTCTTGTACGAGAGTGAGCTCGAAAGGCACTGGAGAAACGGCCATGATGGGGGCAGAATCGCGAAACAGACCGTCTCTGCGTTGGGGTCCGGGACAGGCCCGACGCGGGGCGGCAACGGTCGAGTTCGCCGTGGTGGCTCCGTTTCTGTTTGCCCTGCTCTTGGGAATGGTCGACATCGGCCAGTTGGCCAACGTGGGCCAGGCAGTCAGCGGCGCCTCGGCCCTTGGAGGGCGGATGGCCGCGAAGGCCGACACCGACACGGTCGACGAAGTCAAGTCGCGAGTGGCGGGATACCTTGCCGACCGCTTTCCGGCCCTTTCCAGCGAGGCACTTGCCTCCGCATTGGAGGTGAACGTGGCGGATTCCGCCGGAACCGTTCTCTCCGGTGCGGCGTTGGATGACCTCGATCCGGGAAGCCCGGTTTCGATCCGTGTTGCCTTTCGGTTCGATGCCGTTCGCTGGCTGGGCGGTATTGGGGCGGGACAAGGCAGGGTCTTGCAGACGACGACCGTGGTCCGGCGCGAGTAGGCGTCCTGCCTGCTCGGACCACGGCCGCCATATTTCGGCCTTGAGGGCGAGGAAAACAAACGATGCGACGAAAAGGGCAACGCGATCAGCGGCGGCGGCGAGGTTCGATTCTTGTGCTCGTGGCCCTGGCAGTCGTCCCATTGCTCGGCATGGTTGCATTTGCCGTCGACTACGGTTATCTGCTCAAGGCCAGGGCTGACCTGCAGCGCGCCGCCGACGCGACCGCCCTGGCCGCCGTGCTGAGCCTCGAACCGGCGCCTAACGGCGAGCAGGATCTCGTCGCGGTTCGGGACGCCGTGCGCGAGTATGCGGCCGCCAACGTCGGCGCCGGATTCACCGTCCTCGACGGCGACATCGTCGTCGGCCGATTCGAACCGACCACGATCTACAGCAACCTGCAGATTCTCCAGACGGGGATCTTCGATACGGTGCGAGTCACCCTGCGCCGCGACGGCAACGCCAACGCTCGCGCGCCGCTGTTCTTCGCCCGAGCCATCGGCTTCGGCGAGGCGTCGATTGTGGTGACGGCAACGGCGGCACTTCAGAAGGCAAACGGGTTGAAGGCCGGTTCCGATATCCTCCCCTTCGGCGTTCCGCTGACCGAATGGGAGAATATGAATCAGGGGGAGGCGTGGACCATCTACGGCGACGGAAAAATCCTCGACGATTGGGGCCGCGAACTGCCGGGGAACTGGGGCACGATCGACGTCGGCTGCAACAGCAACTCGACGGACGACCTGAACACGCAGATCCTCGAAGGGCTTCAGCAGTCGGATCTCGACGCGTTGTACGAATACGGAACCATTCCCACCAATACCCACATCAACGCGTTCTATGCCATGTGGCTGGATGCCGACACCGGGCTCTCGATCGGTCTGAAGCACTCGATCAACCAGATCATCGGAGAGCAACGCCTGGTACCGATCTATGACACCATTACGGAGGACGCAAGCGGCGACAATGTGGCGGCCCACATCGTCAACTGGGGCGTGGTGACCGTCAGCGGTGCGACCTTCCACGGTTCCAAGAACACCAGCGTCGAGATCACCAAGTCGTACATGTACGACGGCGACCTCTACGCACAATCCGCCCTGAACGACGAGACGAACGTGATTGCAGGTGCCTACACCTCTCCCGTTCTGCTCCAATAACCGTCGCTCGGAGGCGGAATCGCCGAAACACAACTTCCCGGTTTCGATCCCAGGTCGAAATTACCGGGCCGATAGGAGCAAAGGCAACTTGCCCGGCCTTGCTTCCGATATCGGGACGCTGAACGACTCAGCGGCCCGGTGGGTCGGTACGGCTCGACCTGGCAGAAGCCGGGAAGTTGGTTTGAGGGTATTCTGTCCTGCCGCCGCTCTTCACCCCCGTCCTCGCCCGTTCCCCTTGCCGTTTCCATTCCCGTTTCGGCTGCGGATGGGGGCGGCCAGAAGCTTGAAGTTGCCGGGGCCCAGGAGTTCTTCGACGCGGGTGCGCATTTCCTGGTTGTTTTCGATCCGGGTCCCCCGGCAGGCCATGGGCACCCGGGTGCCGTCGGCCAGGTACATGACCAACTGCAATTCGCCGCTGCCCGGATAGCCGCGGAGGATCTCGTAAAGCAGATCGAGCTTCTCGATTCCGTGTTCCGTCTCGGAGAACCGCAGCTTGACGCCGCGGGTGTAGCGGCTCTGGAGATCCTCCAGGGGAATCAACTCGTTGACGATCAGGTTGGCCTCGTCGCTGCCGGGACGCTTGTCGATCGACCCCAGAACGACGAGGATGGCGTCGGGCTTCACCATTTCTCCGTACTGGGCGAACTGCTCGGGCCACAGGATGCAACGCATGATCCCGTCCTTGTCCTCCAGGTCCCACATGGCGTAGCGACTCGGCTTACCCGGCTTGGGATTCTTCGTGTGCGAGAACTTGATCGACGAGATCATCCCGCCCAGCATCACTTCGGTCCGATGGCTCAACTGGGCAGCTTCCGTCGAGGTGTGGGAGCAATAGGTGGACAGGATCTGTTCGTACTCGGCCAGGGGATGGCTGGTGAGGTAGAACCCCAGGACCTCCTTCTCCTTGTTCAGCTTGTCCCGCTCGTCCCATTCGGGAATGTCGGGAAGGGCGGCGGCGGCAACGTCTTCCTCTTCCTCGGCGGGCGCGGTGTCGAACAGGCCAAGCTGCCCGTGGCGCCGGTCCGAGGCGGCCGCGGCCCCGGTCTGGATCGCCCGGTCGACCACGGCGGCCAACTGCGAGCGGCGAGCGCCGAAACAATCGAAGGCCCCGGCCTTGAGCAGCGTTTCGATCGTCGAGCGGTTGACCGCCTGGGGGTCGACGCGCTTGCAGAAGTCGAACAGGCTTTTGTACGGACCCTTCTTCCGGGCTTCGGCGATCGCGTCGGCGGCCGGTCCGCCGCACCCTTTGATGGCCGCCAGGCCGTAATGGATCTTGCCGTCCTTGACGGTGTAGTCGCGAGAAGATTCGTTCACATTGGGTGGCACGACCTCGACTCCCATCCGCTGGCAGTCTTCGAGGTGCTCGACGGTCGAATCCTTGCGGGTGAAATTGCGGTTCGGCACGTCGCCCGAGAGCAGCCCCGCCATGAACTCCACCGGGTAGTGCGTCTTCAGATAGGCCGTCATGTAGGCGATCAGGGCGTAGGCCGTCGAATGGCTCTTGTTGAAGCCGTAGCCGGCGAACTTCTCGATCATCTCCCAGAGTTCTTCGGCGTCTTTCTTGGCGACCCCCTGCTGCTGGGCCCCTTCCAGAAACTTCTCGCGATTCTTGGCGATGATGGGCAGCTTCTTCTTGCTGATCGCCTTGATGCACTTGTAGGCGTTGGCCAATTCGATCCCGCCCAGACGGTTGAGGATCCGCATGACCTGTTCCTGGTAGACCATCACGCCGTTCGTCTCGCCGAGAATCGCCTCCATGACCGGGTGGAGGTACGTCGCCTGCTTCCGCCCGTGCTTCACCTCGATGTAGTCGTCGACCATGCCGCCTTCCAGCGGGCCGGGACGATAGAGGGCGTTGGTGGCGATGATGTCGCGGAAACTGTCAGGTTTCATCCGCTGCAACAGATCGCGAATGCCGCCGCTTTCGAGCTGGAAAACGCCCTTCGTCTCTCCGCGGCACAGCAGGGCGTAGGTCGCCTTGTCATCCAGGGGGAACTTGTAGGGATCGATCCGTCTGCCCGTCGTCTGCTCGATCAGGTCGACCACTTTGGTGAGAATCGTCAGGTTCCGCAGGCCCAGAAAGTCCATCTTGAGCAGGCCGGCGCCGTTCTCGACGTCGCCCATCGACCACTGGGTGATGATGTCGTCCTTGCCCGGCACCCGACCGAGCGGGCAGTAGTCCGTCAAGGGCCGGTCGGCAATGACCACGGCCGCGGCATGAGTGCCGACGTTGCGCGCCAGACCTTCGATCTGCTGCGCCAAGGTGAGCAGTTCGCGGACCTCCGGGTCCGTTTCGTACATCTTCCGCAGCTCGTCGCTTTCGGCTAGGGCCTTCTTGAGCGTGATCCCGAGATGGTCGGGCACCTTGGAGACGACTTCGTTCACTCGCGCAATCGGCAGCCCGAGCACGCGGCCGACGTCGCGAATGGCCGCGCGGGCCGCCATCGTGCCGAAAGTGCCGATCTGGGCCACGTTCTCCAGCCCGTACTTCTCCTTCACGTACTGGATGATCTCGCCGCGGCGCTGCTGGCAGAAGTCGATGTCGATATCCGGCGCTTCGAGGCGGTTGATATCGAGAAAGCGCTCGAACAGCAGGTCGTACTCCAGCGGGCAGACGTGGCTCAGCCCCAAGGCGTAACAGACGATCGCCCCCACCCCGGATCCGCGGGCGGTGGTTTCAATGCCGCGCTCGTGGGCCACACGCACAAAATCCCAAACAATCAGAAAGTAGTTGGGAAAGCCGAGCTTGTTGATCACGCCCAGTTCGCGATCGAGCCGGGCCATGACCTCTTCGCTTAGCTCGCCCTCGACCATCCGCTTCGGATTGTCGGCATAACGCCGCTTCAGTCCTTCGAGGCAGAGTTGCCGCAGGTAGTCTTCCGACGATTGCCCCGCGGGCGGCGTGAAGACCGGGAAATGGCGCTGACCGAGTTCGAGTTGGATGTCGACGCTGTCGGCGATCTCCTGGGACCGTTTGAGGGCTTCCTCCTGGCCAGGCAACGCGGCGTACATCTCTTCCGGACTGCGAAGGTAGAACTCGTTGCCCTCCATCCGCATGCGATTGGCGTCAGTTCGGAACTTGCCTGTATTCACACAGAGCAACACGTCCTGGGCTTCGGAGTCCTCGCGGTTCACATAATGAACGTCGCTAGTGGCCACCAGGGGGATCCCCAGGCGATCGGCCACTTCGATCGCACCGGCCATGGCGAGCTTCTGAATCTCGAGTCCGTTGTCCTGGATCTCGATGAAGTAGCGATCGCCGAACAGTTCGCGGTACCAGGCGGCCACTTCGCAGGCCTTCTCAAAATCCGGTTCCTTGCCCGAAGTCAGCGCGCGGTTCAGTTCGCTCGACGCACACCCGCTCAGGCAAATCAGACCCTCGTTCCACTGGGTCAGAATCTGCTTGTCGATCCGCGGACGGAAGTAGAAGCCTTCCAGATAGGCGGCCGACGCCAGTTTCAGCAGATTCTGGAACCCCGTGCGGTTCTTCGCCAGCAGAGTCAGGTGAAAGCTGGCCGCCTTCATGTTGCCCGAGTCCTTCTCGAACCGGCTCCCCGGCGCGATATAGGCCTCGTAGCCGATGACCGGATTGATGCCGATGTCCTTGGCCTTGCGGTAGAACTCGAGGGCTCCGTGGAGGTTGCCGTGGTCCGTAAGGGCCAGGGCCGTCATGCAGAGGTCTTTCGCTCGCGTCACCAGGGCGCCGACCTGGCCGGCACCGTCGAGCAAGCTGTAGTGGCTATGACAATGAAGATGGGCAAACGCTGGAGTGGTCATCCTGTCCCCCCAAGAAGGTTATGAACGAGCGCGTCCTGCGCGAGGCAGATGATATAGCGCGATTCTAGCAGCCTGAGAGGAGAATCCTAGGCTTCCCGATCGGGGGAGGAAGGACCGCCATGGATAATTTGGGTCGGGTGTTACGGCCTGGAAAATGTCTTCCACGCCCGGCCGCGAGGCCGGGGCGTCGATTCAAGGCCGTTCAACGGTTTTGTCGGCTTGGTGCAAGACACCTGAAGGCTTGGGGGACTCTTTGGCGCGGTCGGTGCTGGGCAGCCAGACCAGGGGGACCAGACAGTCGAGGTCGCTTTCCGATCCGTGCGAGCCGCGCGTAGTTCCGTCCTTCTTCGGGACGTCGTGCTGGCCGTGGTCGGCCGTGATGATGACGGCATAACCGCGAGGACGCAACCACGGAACAAGCTCTGCCAGCCATGCATCGGCCCCCGCACACGCATCTCCGGCTTCCTTGGAGAACGGTCCCCGGGCGTGGAAGACATCGTCGGTCTCCCCGTACTGGACGATGACGAAATCCGGTTTCTTTTCTTCGACGACCGCTTTGAGTCCGGCCATCACGTCCGCGTCGGTGGCCTTGTCTGAAACGGAGAAATCGGCGTAGCGTCCCAGCAAGCGGTCCCCGGTATAGTCCTTTCTGCCGAAACCACCGCTCTGCCGGCCGTTGGCCCGCAGGACGCTGCAGAGGTCCTCACAGGCGAGTTTCGAGTCGAACGTGGTGATGCCGGTCGTTTTCTGGGAAGCACCGGTGATCATGCATCCGAAGTTGACGCACGTCACACTCGGCAGGACAGAGCGAAGCTGAGCCTGGTTGTTGCTGGACGCCAGGCCGTTCAAATAGGGCGTCCTGTTGCGCATCTTGTTCCAGATCGCGCTTCCGAATGCATCGATGCCGAGAATCGCCACCCGTTGGGAACCGCGCAGATCCCTGACGACTGAGTCGATCGGCGGTGCTTCGCCCTGCTTTGGCGCCGGCACACCGAGGATTGCGGCGACGGTCGGGGCAATCGCCTGCATGGGATAGACCTGGAGTTCGGTATTGACGGACGATACTTCGGAGGCGACCGCCGACAAAACTGCGCATGTCGAGACAAGGAGGATTGCTGAGGATACTCTGCATACGTTCATGATGATTCTCCAAAACCGTGAAAGCGTACTCCGGCAGCCCGTCTTTCTGCTCGACCAAAACCCTACGCCGCCGATGGTAACATCGCGGGTGCGGCATGGGCAACCCCCTTACATGACCGGCCTGCGCCGCATGAACCGCACGTGAGCGCCGAGAATCTGTTCCTCCCTGGTTATCTCGAAACCAAACCGCCCATAAAGAACGACATTCCGGTCGTTGGCCGTTTCGAGAACACATTCGTCTCCGGCCGCATCGAGCACGGCGGCGATCTTCCGGAGCATGGCCGACCCCAACCCCCGGCCTTGCAGGGCCGGTTCGACGCCCAGAGTCTCGAGGTAATAGTGAGGTGTTGTGGGATGCCTGCGCCCAATGCGCAAAGACCAGCGTATGAAGCGAGTCAATCCGCGAGGGCCGATTCTCCGCACGACTCGCCAGAGCAGGCCGATTTCCGTCCCGAGCGGCAACGGATGCGTCCCCGGCCGATGAAGAATCGCCGCGGCACGGACCGCGCCGCCGTCGACGATCCCGAGAGGCTCGTTCCATCGCGAGTTGACGGCCAGCATCTCCTCGAACATCACCGCCAGCTTGTGCGCCCGCTTCTCCGGCAAAATGCCGGGCAGGATCGATGCGATCACCGGATCGTTCTGAAAGGCCCGGGCCAGCAGAGTTGCCGCCTCTGGGAACCGCGACGACGAAAGGGGCTCTACCGCATATTCGGTGGACATCGTGTTGATCCAACTGCCCAGGTGACCGGCTACTGCGCAAATTCTGCAGGGCTGTGCCGCGCCGTTGTTTCCAAAACGCGACACTCAAGCAGTTTCTGGCGAAATCGAGGGAGAATTGTCTTGGAACACTGCTATCATGAGCGATATATTGGGCACAGGGCAAGAGTTGGCTTTTCTATGGGAGTTCTTCTCATGAAACGAGGATTGTGCTGGACCTGCGTTGCGACGTGCCTCTTGCTGTTCTGTGTCGGCGCCGCCCTGGCCCGTGCCGACTCGGCCGGTGCAATCGCCATCGAGGTCGCGCCCAATGTGCTCAATCTGGCTTCGGAGGGATCGTGGGTGACCGTCCATACCGACATCCCATACGGCGCCGTGGGGGACTCCGAGGTTACGCTTAACGGCGTGGAGATTGCCTGGTCGAAGGCGGACAGTCGCGGATTCTTCGTGGCGAAATTCGTGATCGCCGATATCAAGGGCGTCGTTCAGCCGGGCGATACGGCCGTTCTGGAACTCGTCGTCTACACCGACGCCGGCCCCCTCGTCGGCACCGACACCGTCAAGGTGATCAGCGTGAAAGGCCGTTAGGCACCTTGGCCTCTTTCCCGGGCTGCAATCCTCCTGTGCATTGAAGATGCGACGTCGCGCAGCTTGGGAGAGATGAATGGAGTGTGAGGGCCGGCGGCGGCAACTCGTTGCTTTTTTTGAGGTGGACCGGGCCTCTTGTCGTCGATCAGAGCGGGGTTGCAGACGCTTCCAACACGACGTCCCTCGATCCTAACGTCGGATTCATGTTGGACTTATGGCCGCAATCCGGCTGGCTTCCGCAGACGGCCATCCTGGGGGCGGTGCCCATCACGTTGGGCGGCAACCGCTTTGCCATGGAAAGTCTCCAGCCCACAAGCGGCGTGCTCTATCAGTGGCGGTTGACCGACAGGCTTTCCTTCGGAGGAGATTCCGGCCTGGCCTTCTTCCGCGAAGACGGAGACCACTATCTCCAGTGGCAACAGTCGGTCGACGTCGACTATCTGCTGACCGATCGGGTCGGCCTGTTCTCTCAATGGCAGGTGCTGGCCGACGACGGCTCGGTCGACCACTCGACACGTCACATGCTCAGCGCCGGAGTGAGCTGGCTCTGTACGGATCGGCTGCAAGTCACCTGGCAAACGGGCGTTGGCCTGAATAATTCGGCTCCCGACCTATTGACAAACGTGCGGTTTGGCGTTTTATTCTGAGGAAGCTTGGGAGCGATTCTGGTACAACTGGTCGGGCCTATCTCTCGCCACGACGCGAAGGCGCAAAGCAGAGACGTCATAACCACTCGGTGGAGAAGAACTCCGTGTCTGCCGGACGCAGGAGTTCATCGGTCTTAGCGTGCAGAGTTATTCTTTGCGCCTTCGCGACTTGGCGAGAGCCCTAAAACTCCGCGCTCCCCGGCGTTCGCGGATACGGGATCACGTCGCGGATGTTGCCCATCCCCGTGATGAACTGGACCGCCCGCTCCAGCCCCAGCCCGAAACCGGAGTGCGGAACCGTGCCGTAGCGGCGCAGATCGACGTACCACCAATAGTCCTTGGGGTCGAGGTTCTGCTCGCCCATCCGCATCTCCAACACGTCGAGCCGCTCCTCGCGCTGGCTGCCGCCGATGATCTCGCCCACCTTGGGCACCAGCACGTCCATGGCGCGGACCGTCTTCTCGTCGTCGTTCAGCCGCATGTAGAACGGCTTGATCGTCCGCGGATAGTCGCAAAGGATGACCGGCTTCTTGAAGTGCTTCTCGGTCAGATAGCGTTCGTGCTCGGCCTGCAAGTCCACGCCCCAGTTGACCGGGAACTCGAACGACTCGCCCGAAGCCTCCAGTAACTTGATCGCCTCCGTGTAGGGCAGGCGAACGAACTCGCTCTCGATAATCCCCTGCAGCGTCTCGATCGCCGTCCGGTCGATCCGCTCGTTGAAGAACTCCATGTCCTCCGGACATTTCTCGAGAACGTCGGAGAAGATCCGCTTCAGGAAGCTCTCGGCCAGGTCCATGTTGTCCGTCAACTCAAAGAACGCCATCTCCGGCTCGACCATCCAGAACTCGGCCAGGTGGCGCGACGTGTTCGAGTTCTCGGCCCGGAACGTCGGCCCGAACGTGTAAATCTTGCCCAGGGCGCAGGCGAATGTCTCGCCCTCCAATTGCCCGCTCACGGTCAGGTAGCTGGGACGATCGAAGAAGTCCTGGGTGAAATCGATCTTCCCCTCCTTCTTCGGCAGCTTCTCCAGGTCGAGCGTCGTAACCTGAAACATCTCGCCCGCCCCCTCGCAGTCGCTGGCCGTGATCAACGGCGTGTGGATGTAAAGAAAACCGTTCTCCTGAAAGAACTGGTGGATCGAGTTGCACACGCAATTGCGGACCCTCGCGATCGCGCCGAACGTGTTCGTTCGCGGGCGCAGGTGGGCGATCGTCCGCAGAAACTCGAAAGAGTGGCGCTTCTTCTGCAAGGGATAAGTCTCCGAGTCGGCCAGGCCGTACACCACGACCCGGCTCGCCTCGATCTCGGTGGCCTGCCCCTTGCCCGGCGATTCGCGGACCGTGCCCTCCACGCCGACCGAACAGCCGGCCGTCAGACGCTTGATCTCCGATTCGTAGTTCTCCAAGTCGGCGGGGGCAATGACCTGGATGTTGGCCATCGACGACCCGTCGTTCAGCTCCATGAAGCTGAACCCGGCCTTCGAATCCCGCCGCGTCCGGATCCACCCTTGCAGCAATACCTTGCGGCCGACCGATTCCGCCTTCCGCGCCTGGGCAACGCTAATCTTATCCATGAACGTGTCCTTCATAGTAGCAGGCACTCTCCGAGTGCCGTCCGCCATAGTAGCAGGCACTCTCCGAGTGCCGTCCGCCAAAGCCGCAGCGTCGGAGCGTGTCTTGACGATCGATGGAGTCCGGGCTTCGGCTTACTGTTGGAGTACAAGCTTTAGCTTGCCGTCCATAAAACACCTCATACGCCTCAGCAGTCCAAATCCTGGACTCCAACTGCGGGCTGCCTCCGTCACTCCTTCTTCTCGGCCGGGGTTTCCGGCTTTTCTTCGAGCGTGGCCTCAGTCTTCGCCTCCGGCTTCGGTTGCTCCGAGGCCCCCGCGTCAGGCGACGCAGCGGCTGGTTGCTCGCCCTCCGGGGCGGATTCCTCCGGTTTCGGGTCTTCCGCAGGAGCAAGTCGTTCCTCGGGCTGCGGAGTCGGATCGGAGGTCACTTTCGGCGCGGCTGGTGCGGCCGATTCCACCCCAAACAACGCGCGAACCTGAGGATTCTGGATCACCCGGCTGTTGACCTGAATGGCAGCCCCGATCACCGACACGGCCAAGGCGATTACCAGAATGAAATTGAAGACCGCGCGGTTCGGCGACTTGATCATCCCGTCGCCCAGAAAGCTCGCCTTGTTGTTGAGGATCAGGAAGAGCAAATAGGCGATCGGCAGCATCGTGAAGCAGATCGCCGAGGCGGCCACCGGGAACCAGAACGGCAGACTCGTCACCACGCCGAGAATTCCAATGGCCGGCACCATGGCAAAAATACGGAAACGAATCTTGGTGTATTCCAGCCCAAACATCTCGCAAAACGTGAACCCGCATACCACCATGTGGGTCGAGATGGCGGTGCAGGTCATGGCGATCAACCCCAAGTTGAACACGATGCGTCCGGCGTTCTCGCCCAGCACCCCGCTAAGCGAGGCGGCCGCCGCCACCGGCTGCAGCCCCGCTCGAACCGCGTCCGTTCCGTCATGGATCGTCACCGCCATGGCCATGATCACCAGCGACGTGACCAGGGTGAACGGCAGGAACATCGACATTCCCAGGTCCCAGCGAGAAAGGGCCTTGTGACTCTTGCCCCACCCCTTGGCCAACAGCGAATAGGGGTAAAGAAACGTCATATTGATGCCCACCGCGGCCCCCAGCATCCCGAGCACCAGCGTCACGTTCTCCGTGTTCTGATATCCCGGAATGCCGTACCAACCGATAAAGCCTTTGCCGACTTCCAGCCATTGGATCCGTCCGGCGCTGGCCACGACGACGATGGCGAACATCAAGACAATCAAAGCAATCACGCTCCGAAGGAACCACTCGTAAAGCTTGATGCCCCTGGCGCTGCTGCCGTAACTGAATACCGTGAAGATGTTGATCGACAGAATCACGCCGCCGATCAGAAAACTGACCACATAGCCGGCCGGTGTGAAACCGCCTCCGTCGGTGCCGGCCACCGTGACTCCCGCCATCGAGGCCAGATCGCGGGCGGCTCCCGCCGCCAGGCCATACTGGGGAAAATGCCAGATGATTGAGGCCACGATCGTACCCAAGGCCCAGAGAAAGACAAGAATCTTGCTCGACTCGCGCCCGAACGACTTGTAGGGCCGTTCCCCGGTCGAGAGCACGATATTGCCCAGCGCCGCCAACATCATCACGCCCAGGAACATGGCGACCGGCTGCACCCACAGAAGCTTGTAGCCGAACGACGCACCGGCCAGCACCGAAGCCGTGGCACTCCCCGCTCCCAGCGTCATCGCGCTCTGCAGCAACCCCGGACCCGTTCGCTTGATGTACCCGGCCGCACGAGGTAGAAACGGCTTCTTCGCCAGGGCCTCAAGCTCGGCCGTCTCTCGCTGCAGTTTCTCCGGGTCCCATTTGGCCGTCATGGGGAGGCCTTTGGATTCCGCCATGTTCGTCAACTCCTCGTCGTGTCTGCGGGGATGGATGTCTGCAAACAGCCGCTTCAGGCCCGTTGCAGAGGATGTTCGTCACAAGCCACCCGCAACACCCGGCCGCGAGCCGGGAGTCACAGAAAAAACAGAATAGCAAAAGAACCGCTCGAAAGAAAGCATTTCCCCTGCGTTTCTTCGCTCTCCTCTGCGATTGACACCCCGATTTGCGCAAAGTGGCTGTCGCCAGCATCTTTCCCGCCGCCATTCCGTCATTCCCAGGCCGGGCCGCTCCAACACAAGCCGGCAGCGGACAAGAGACGGAAACCGGTCCCCAAGTCCCCGTCGTGCCCGTCTCTTGCCCGACAGAACATCCGCCGGTTATCCTACCCTCCGATCACCGGCCCACATGTCCACCCGCAACACCGTGAGCTGCATGGCCCAAGGCCAGGCGGCCGGCACCGCCGCGGCCCTGTGTTCGGCAAAGAAGTGTACAACCCGCGAGTTGCCCTACGGCGACCTGCGAGAGATCCTGCAACGAGACGGAGTGTATTTTGAGGGATAGCTGCCGTCGCCTTGAAAACCGCGGATAAACGCTCATCAACGTTGATACTGGGTGAGAGATCCAAGCACTGGTTATGGGTTATGGGCTGTGTGCCCGGAGTGTGACGGATACGTTGAGCGACATTAGCGTACATCGACGTTCATCAGCGGTGCCTGCTGGAATCCATTCACCATCAAGCCGGGGGAATAAGACATGAACCTATCACGCCGCCGCTTTCTCCAAACCGCCGCCGGTCTCTCGGCAGGCACACTCCTGGGCCGTGCCCCATCACCCGCACGCGCCGCCGAACCCACCCTCGCCGATCTCGACGCCGCCGCGGCCCGGCCGGTTCTCAAGAGGGAACTGTTCGACACGCCCGTCGTTATCGACTCCCTCCGCCTGCTCAAGAAAGGCAGCGACCACTTCGTCCACGTCCGCTCCAAGGACGGTGCCGAAGGGATCGCCCTGACGAACGAGCGCGGGGCCTACCTCTATCCGATCTTCAACAAGCTCGTCGCCCCGTACTTTCCGGGCAAGGACGCCCGGGACCTGGAAGAGCACATCTGGGAGGTCTACCGCTTCCGCAGCAACTACAAGCTGCAAGGAATCGCCCTCTGGTGCCCGGTGGCCTGGATCGAGTTTGCCATTCTCGACATGCTGGGCCGCATCGCCGGCAAGTCGATCGGCGAACTGCTGGGCACGATCGTTCGCCGCGACGTACCCTTCTACGTGGCCAGCGGCAACCGCGACACGACGCCGGAAGAGGAGGTCGAATACCTCGGAAAGCTCCTCGAAGAGACCGGCGGCAAAGCGGTCAAATTCCGCGTCGGCGGCCGCATGAGCCGCAACGCCGACTCCATGCCGGGCCGCACCGAGAAGCTCATCACCCTTTCCCGCAAGGTGCTGGACGACGACATCGCCATCCACGCCGACTCGAACAGCTCCTACGATCCGCCCGAGGCCGTTCGCTTCGGCCGTCTGTTGGAAGACATCGGAGCCGTCTACTTCGAAGAACCGTGCCCCTTCGACCACCTGGAAGACACCAAGGTCGTGACCGACACGCTCACCATCCCCGTGGCCGGCGGCGAGCAGGAATACAGCGAGCGGCGTTTCCGCTGGGCAATCGCCAACCGGGGCGTCGATATCGTCCAGCCCGACCTGCAATACTACGGCGGCCTGATCCGTTCCACCCGCGTCGCCCGCATGGCCCAATTGGCCGGCATGCCGACCACCGTCCACATCTCGGGCGGATTCGGTTTCATCTACATGCTCCACTTCGCCTCGTTCACTCCCGAGATCGGCCTCTACCAGGAGTACAAACGCAACATCCAGCGCTACCGCGACTGGTTCGAGCCGGCCCTCACGATCAATAACGGTGCGTTGCGAGTCCCCGACGGCCCGGGCGTTGGGATTCGCAATGTGGCGAGCGTTCTCGACGGTGCCGAGGAAGTGAAATAACAGGCCTGCTCGTCACCGCTTCAGGCGAGCGGCAGATGAGAATTTACCCGTCTTCGCGTAGGCGAGTCTCTCCGAGGCTCGCATTCGGCGTCGCGGAGAGACGCTGCTACGTGGTAAGAACCCATCCGCCGCTCGCCTCATATGCGCGATTCTCCTCCACAGGTACGCGCAGACAAATTGCCGCGATGCGATAAGCGAAAAGCCGGATCAGAGAAGAGGCACCGGTACTCTCTTCCGACGTACCGGTGCCTCTTCTCTGGTCCGGTTCTCTTAAATGCCTCGCCGTCTCGTCCAATCCGGGGGAGATTTTCCCAACTCTTCATCTCCAACGCGTCCGGCCTCACCTGCGAAGAATTGGTAAAAGATCTCTTGGCAGGAAAATTGCCATTTCAAAGGAACGCCCTGACCAATATTTCCGCCCGAATCGAGAATTCCTGCTGGGGGGAGATCACTTCCAATTCCTCCGAGGGTTGCTACACTCACACTTGTACCCTCCGGCGCGGTGGACGTCGAATGTGGGCGGGCGTCCGGAGGGTCACAGACACGATACCTTCCATTCAGAAGGGGTTGAGCGATGAGCGAATACTTGCCGGTCCCCGGAACCACGGAGCACGCGACTTCGCGGCGGCGGCAATTCGGCTGCGTCATTGTCCTGCTGGGCATGCTGTTGGTGGGGCTGCTCGTAGCGGGATACCTCTGTATGTTCCGTTCCGTGCCCCTCAGGATCTCGAAGGAAACGACCTACATCACCAGGCCCCTCAAGTCCGACGGCAAACGTGTCGACTACTTGGCCGCCTGGGAGCAGGCAACCTACCCGAAGAACATCGCCACCGAAGAAAACGGCTACCGGCTCATCGTCGAACATATCGGCAAGTCGCCGGAGGCCACGACCGAGTACTTTTCCCAACTCTGCGAGAAGCTCGGCCTTTCCGCCGATACTCTCGAACCCGACATGCCGTTTACCGAACCTTACGAAGCACTCAACGCCTACGTCGAGAGTGCGGACTATGACAAGGCCTTGATCGACCGCTTGGCAGGTATGGAGAATCCACCAGCCGAGAAGGTCCCCGAAGAGTTTGCCTCGGTGCCCGACACCCTGGAAGTGCTGGAAACCCGCCTGCAACAACCGTGGACGCTCGACGATTTGCCAATGATGGAAGCTTGGCTGGCGCAAAACGGCCCGGCCTTGGATCTGGTCGGCCAGGCCGTCCGAAAGCCCGTGTTTCATATACCGCTGGTAAGGCAGTCCGAAGACGAGCAACTTTTCAACCTGCTGCTCCCCGACATCCAGCATGCCCGCAGGTTCGCCCGTGGCCTGAGTGCCCGAGCCAACTACCGCGTCGCAACCGGCGATATCGACGGAGCAATCGACGATCTCGTCGCCTGCAAGCGATTCGGCCGCCACATCAGTCCGCGCGGTTGCCTGGTGCAGATGCTCGTGGGCATAGCCATCGAGGGCATCGCCGATTCGATCGGCATCGCCGGCTCGCTCGAACATCCCCCCACGAAGGAACAACTCGAACGACTCTCCCGCGAACTCAAAGATCTTCCGCCCAAGGCCAAGTTCGAGGACGTCATGCCTTTCGAACGCTTTGTGATGCTCAACGAGGTCCAAGCCATGGCTCACGGTGACGAACAGGAGTTCCTCGTTCATATACCCTTCGGAATCGGCACTGACTGGAATGTTGTTGCGACGCGGCTCAACCAGCACTTCGACGCGATGCTGGCCACCGGCCAAGAGCCGGCGCGACCTTCGATGAATCCCGCCGCACTTATTTCGGTCCGCTCGCGATCGCGAATGTTCGCGGACATGATGGGCGCCCTCATGCTTCCCGCCTCCGGCGCCGCGCACGAGGCGATGCGCCGCAGCGTCTGCGTCGACCGGCTCCGTCAAATCACTCTGGCCATGCTGCTCTATGAGCGCGACCACGGAACACTCCCGCCCGCCTACACGGCCGGCTCGAACGGCGAGCCGCTGCACTCATGGCGTGTGGCCCTGCTCCCCTACCTGGGCCAGCAGGAACTGTACGAGAAGATCCGTCTCGACCAGCCGTGGGACAGCTCGCACAACCGGCAGTTCCACAAGCAGGCGGGTGACTTCTATCAATGCCCCAGCGCGAGTCTGTCGCCGGGCCAGACGACCTATTCGGTCGTCGTCGGTCCCGACGCGCCGTTTGAAGCGGACAAAGGCAAGCCGCTTTCCCAGTTCGGCCCCAAGAGCGCCCGTATGATCCTCGTCGTCGAACGAAGACAAGCCGCCTGCTGGATGGATCCCAACTTCGAGCTTCCCCAAGCCGATACGGAACCCGGGATCAATCGGCGGGACGCAGGCGGAATGTCGATAGGCAGTCAGCACCCGGGCGGGGCCAATTTCGGACTCCGCGACGGTTCGGTCTACTTCCTCTCCGAAACAATCGACGCCGAACAGTTCAAAGACCTGCTCCACGGAACGGGCGACAAGGTGCCGTAGGCAGCCCTCAACAACCGTGGATCCGGCAGAGACCGATAGCCGCGTCGGCTTGCCCCGCGCTTGGCCGCGACTCGACAAAACTCACACTCGCAAAGAGCAAGAGAGAGGCGACTAGGGTTGAACCTCGCCTTACTCGCGAACTGTCCCCTTCGCCTCCTCCGGTTCGGCAAACACCGGCGTCCCATAGGGAATCTCCGGTTGATAGACCCGTGCTGTCTCGATTGAGGCGATTGCCCAGCCGCTCCCCACCTGCTCGAGCCGGAACCTCTGTACCTCGTTGCGATCGGCAAAGACCAACTCGACCTCGTAATCCGCCATACCCCCCGGCGCTCCCGGCAACTCCCGCACGGCCTGCCCCACGATCCCGTCGTTGGTGCGGCGCAGATTGGCCTGGAACGTCTCCGCCCCCTGTTGCCTGCGGAGCTGATCGAGCGACTTGCGCAATTCGCCCGACGTCAGCCGCAGATAAGCCCCCATGTTGCCGTCCCGGGCCGCATCAAAAAACGCGGCAATCGTGTCCTCTGGCTTCTGCGGCAATAGCTCCTTGCCGCGCAGCAACAAGGCAACCGCCCCCAGAACGCCGATCAGGCCAAGTTGAAGAATCCACTTCTTCATAAAACCATGAGAATCTCGCGCAGAGGCGCGGGGACGCAGGGAAAGAAAGCGAAGAACTCTCTCTGCGTCCCTGCGCCTCAGCGCGAGCCCTCCTCACTCCTCGGGCTGCATGATCCCCAGATCAACCGACTCCGACGCCTCGCGATCCGATACGATCTTCTTCATCCGCGGCAGAACCTCTTCCATCGTCTCCAGGATCAAACGGCGAACAGTCAACTCGCGGCCGTTCGCCAGTTCCGCCTGGAGCAGGCGAAAACGCTCGGCGCCGCTCTCGGCCAACAGCGTCGTCTTCTGGGCAAAGCCTTCCGCCTGTTGCAGCAGGCTGTCGGCGTCGGCTTCCGCACTCTGTCGAAGCCGGGCCGCATAGCCCTCGGCCTCGTTGATCGCCCGCTGACAATCCTCGCGAGCGGCCGTCACGTCGCGAAACGCGTCGGCCACTTCCTGGGGCGGCCCCGTCCGCTCGTCGAGCAGCACCGACGTGATCCGCACCCCGGCCTCATAACGGTCGAGCGTGTCCTGGGCATGACGCTGTACTTCGGTCTGAAGCCAACCGCGCCGAGTCGTCAGCACGTCGTCGACCTCCATCTTCGAAACCTCGCCGCACAACGCCCCGGCCACGGCATTTTCGACCAGAACCGGCACGTCGGCCGTACCGAACAGATACCGGTGAACGTCCTCGATCTGATACTGAACGTTGGCCGATAGCAGAATCACATTGTTGTCGCCGGTCAGGCACTCGGCCTGCTGCGGCTGGATCTCCCGCCCCAACGCCCGGCTCCACTGATTGATCCCGACGCCCGATTGGCTCGCGGGCTCCTTGGCGGAACGACCCAGGCGGCTCATGCCCACGCCCACCTGCTTCTGCTCCTCGACTCGGACCTTCACCACGCGGTCGATCCCGTAGGGGAACCCGAAATGCAATCCCGGCTCGCTGACCTGGGGCAATACCTTCCCGCAGCGGCGGACCACGGCTCGCTCGTTCGGCTGGACCGAATAAAAGCCCGTCAAGGCGTACGCGACCGCCAGCCAGGGCAACACCCGCCACCAGCGGAATCGCTTCTTCGGTAGTCGCGGCGGTGGATGATAGGCGCGATGCATCAGGAAGCCAAATCCGAAATACGAAGCACGAAATACGAAACGAATTCAAAACCGAAAATGCCAAAGGTCGAAACGGGTCGTCAAGGTTTGCCCGACTCCGCCTCCGGTTTCTTCTGCTCTGCGGGGCGGGTCAGGAACTTCAGCAGGTCGGAGTCGCCCGACAGGACGACGGTTGTCTGGTTATCCAAAAAGCGCTTGTAGGCCTCCAGGGTCCGCATCAACTCGTAGAACTCGGGGTCCTGGCCGTGGGCGTCGGCATACGTGCGGGTGGCTTCCGCCTCGGCCTTGCCCCGGATCCGCTGGGCCTCGGCGTCGGCTTGGGCCAGGGTGATCGTCTTTTCCTTGTCGGCGGCCGCTCGAATCTTCTGGGCCTCCTTCTCCCCCTCAGCCCGGTACTGCCGAGCGATTCGGGCCCGCTCCGCCCGCATCCGCTGAAACACGCTCTCGCGGACCTGGTCGGGCACGCCGATCCGCTTGAGCCGCACGTCCACCACCACGATCCCATACGCCCGGGCAGCTTGCTCCGCACACGCCTCGGCCACGGTCTGCTGGATCTCGTCGAGCTGATGCTTCTCGGGATCGTTCGACACCAACGATTCGATCGGATGGCTTCCCACGGTGGCCGCCAACTGGGACCAGACGATATCGTGCAATCTCGCCTCGGCGCCCAACGTGTCATTCACCGTCTCCAGGAATCTCTGGGGATCGGTGACCCGCCAGCAAACGTAGACGTCCAAATCGACGTTCTTCTTCTCGGCCGCCAGGAACTCCGACGGCCTGGGATCGTACACCTGCAAGCGCCGGTCGATGCGAATCGCCGACTGCCACGGCATCTTGAAATGCAGCCCCGCGTCGCGAGCTTCATACTTCTCCCAGGTGCCGATCAGCCAAGGCTTTTCTCCGGAAACATCCAGTCCGACCAGCCGATAGGCGTCGACCGGACGACCGAACTCGGTCACGATAACCATTTCCGTCTCGTCGACCAGCAGCAGGCACCGATAGCCGGCCACGGCGAGAATCACGAACAGGATCAGCATTAGAAACCGAAGTCTCATCGCATTCAGTCCTGAGGAACAGGGGTATCGTCATAATTGCCGGTTGCGTCCGGCTCTTGGCGGAGCGGAATGCTCCACATCGTTTTCGGGCCCAGGTACAACTGGCGTCGTGTACCGCCCGCAGCGTGGTCGACAATGATCTTCCGCCGCCCGGCGAGCATCTCCTCCACGGCCTCCAGGTGCAGGCGAAGCTCGTTGACTTCGCGCCCCGCCTGGTGCGCCTCGGCAATGGCCGTGAATCGTTCGGCCTCGCCCGACGCCTTGGCCGTCTTCTCCGTGCTGAACCCTTCGGCGTCGAGCCGTTTCTGCACGGCCTCGCCCTCCGTCAGCGCCTCCGCCTCAAACCGATAAGCCTCCGCGTCGTTGACGGCCGCCTCCTTCTCTTCCTGAGCGGCCGCCACCTCGCGAAAGGCCGGCACGACCTCCAGAGGAGGATGTACGTCGGCCAGGCAAACCGATTCAACCGAAAACCCCGACCCGCATTTCTGCATTTCCGCTTGAAGCCCGGCAAGGATCGCCTGTTCGATCTCGTCGCGCCGAAGACTCAGCACCTCGTCCGCAGCCCGGCCGGTCAACACAGCCCGCAATTCCGATTCGGCGTAGATTCGCACCAGCCGATCCCACTTGCTGGTCCCGTCCGCTTCGGTCTTTCCCACGCGGACCAGCGCCGCCACCGGATCGCTGACTCGATACTGGACGGTCAAGGTCACGTCGACCAGGCTCTCATCACCCGTGAGCACCGTCGATTCTTCCGGCCAGCCTTCAAACCGGCCGCCGCGATGTTGCACGTTCCATTCGTAGGCCGGCGGCTCGGTGAACTCGCCCGGCACCGTCCGAAACCCGACTTCCACCCGCCGCATCTCACCCGGGTTGACGATCGTGTGCCGGCCGAACGGAGCGGGCAACCGATAGTGCAGCCCCGGCGGTTCCGCTGCACGAACGATCTTGCCGAACTGCTGCACGACGGCCACCTGGCCGATCCGCACCACGTGAACGCCGCTGGCGGCATAGGCGAGCAGTGCGATCAGGACCGCCGCGGCCACCAGCTTTCGGCGGCGTCTCGCCAACCCGGCCTTCCAGTCGGCCCACCAGTGCTTCCAGGCGTGGTAATCGACGAGCAACCGCATCGAATTGAGTACCACGATCAGCGAGCTGACCTGGTGCAACACGGCCCCCATCAGCGGCGACACCCAACCGAGCCCCGCCGCCACGACCGCAGCCACGTTGAACGCCACGGCGAACCACAGGATGTTCTGCCAGATGATCTTGAGCATCCAGCGGCTGAGCCGGATCGCATGGGGCAACTTGCGCAAGTCGTCGCCCACCAACACCACGTCGGCCGAGGCGATCGCCACGTCGGTGCCGATATCCGCCATGGCAACGCCCACGTCGGCCGTGACCAGCGACGGGGCGTCGTTGATCCCGTCGCCCACCATCACCGTCGGCCCCGCCGCTTTCTGAATCTCCTTGACGGCCGCGACCTTGTCGGCCGGCAGGAGTGCAGCCCGAACGTCGTCGATGCCCAGCCCCTCGGCCACGGTGCCCGCCGCCGCCCGGTTATCGCCCGTCAGCATCACGATCCGCTCGACGCCCAACTCACGCAGTCGCCGGACCGCCGTCGCCGCTTCAGCCCGAACCGTGTCCTTCACCGCCACGGCGCCGATCGCCACCCGATCCTTCGACACCAGCACGACCGTCGCCCCGCCGTCGCACAACTCGTCGACTTCCCACTGCAAGGCCGCCGGAATCACCACCTCGGCCTGCTCGAGAAACCGCACACTCCCCACGCGAACGACATCGCTGTCGACCAGCGCTTCTGCTCCCAGGCCCGGTTGCGCCGCAAACCCGCTCGACTTCGGCGCAACAAGTCCCTCGGCCTCGGCACGCTCGGCAATCAGCTTACCCACCGGATGCTCGGAATGGCGTTCGACGGCCGCACCCAGCCGCAACACCTCGTCTTCGTTGTAGCCGTCGGCCGCCACAATGCGGTCGATCCGCAGCCGGGCCAGCGTCAGCGTCCCCGTCTTGTCGAACACGATCGAACGCAGTCGCCCGAGTTTCTCCAGGACGGCCCCGCCCTTGATCAGCACGCCGCGGCGAACCAGGGCTCCCATCGTGGCGGCAATCGCCGTCGGCGTGGCCAGGACCAACGCACAGGGGCACGCCACCACCAGAATCGCCACCGAGCGGACCAACTCCCGCGTGAAGTAATACGACAGCCCGGCCGCAACCAACACGATCGGCACGAACCAGGTGGCATACTTGTCCGCCAGCCGCTGAGTCGGCGCCTTGGCGGCCTCCGCATGCTCGACCAGGTGGATAATCTGTTCCAACGCCGTATCCTCACCGACACGCTCGACCTCCAACTCCATCGCCCCGTGCAGGTTGATCGTGCCCGCAAACACCTCGTCACCCGCCATCTTGTCGGCAGGCACCGATTCACCCGTGATCGGGCTCTGGTCGACCGTCGAGTGGCCCGAAACAACGCGACCGTCAACGGGGATCCGATCGCCAGGACGGACAACCACAATATCGTGCCGTTCAATTTCGTCGATGGGCACGACGTGGTCGTGGTCGCCCGCCCGAACCCTCGCCGTCTCCGGCCGCAAGGCCAGCAAGGCGGCGATGCCGTCTCGCGTGCGATCGATGGCATAGTGTTCCAGGGCCTCCCCGATCAACATGATCAGGATCACCTCGGCCGCCACCAGGTACATGTTCTCGGAGTACCCGCCCGTATAGCCCAGGTAGAGCGCCGCAAAGGCCGCCAGGCTCACGGCCAGGTCAGCCGAGATCTGCTTCCTCGCCAGAGCCGCGAGCGCCGACGAGTAGATCGGAAACCCGCCCACCAACGCCGCCAGCATCGCCAGATCGAAACCATAGATCGTCTCGATCGTGCCGGTCAAATAGGCCACCAGCGCCGCCGCGACCAGCACGGTGAGCGCACGATGTCGTTGATGAGGATCTTGGAGAAAGGCGAGCATAAAACGATATGACAGAACCAGCGGCCTGCTCCAAACGGGGGCTCACGGGACGTATTTTGCCTAACCTACCCAGGATAACGGGGGATGGGGCGGCGTGCAAACGCTTGCCGAAACCGCTGAGGAACGCGGATAGACGCCGATGAAACGTCAATCATTCGTAATCAGGTAATACACCACGTCCGGCAGCAACCCGATCTCGGCCGCGTTGCCGACCGCCTTGATCGCTCCCCCGTTTCCGTCGAGCGCCGTCACCTTGAGCCCGGCCGCATCGGAGCGCTTGAAACGCACCGTTCCCTGAATCTCCTTCACCAGCCACGGATTGCGGCCGATCGAGTCGATTCGCTTCACATCGCCCTGTTCGCTCGTTTCGAAGCCGTTGGCCTTCTCCTCCGACATCACCTGGAGCAGAATCCGAGACGACGTGGCCAGCGGCTCGTCGTCCAGCGCCACGGCCACGATGGCCCCCAACTCGAGTTCAGACTCGATCTCCAGGTTCGCCAGAGTGATTTTGGGAACCGCGCCCAACGCCCCCACCGCCGCCTGGGCCTTCGGGGCGTTGACGGCCATCAGCCCGCGGCCGTAATCGAGAGTGACCTGCCCGTGACTGCTGCGGACCCGCTTCGCCTGGCGATCGATGAGCGATTCGAGCGGCACGATCCGCGACGGGCCGCCGCGCTCGTCGATGGTCACACTCGTCCGTCCGGCAAAATGGATCAGCGGATCGATGCGGTCGCCCGGCTTGACCTCCGTCCCCTTCGGCACGTCGGCCAATCGAAGTTCGTCGAAGGCCGCGTTTTGCGGCAACGGAGTTCCTTTCAGCGCCAATAGATCGTCGAGCTTCAAGTGAATATCCGCCAGCACCTCGCCTTCCGACACCAGCCCGCGGCGGTAAATCAAAGCGGCCGCCGGGAACTGGCCCATCTGCGTGGGCGACATGAGCGTCCAGGGCTGCATCCAGAACCGCGGCTTAACGTCCCAGCGGCTCCCGTCGAGGGCGAAGTGGACAATGCTGTCGGAGCCCTGCAGAGCCCCGTAGACGGAGTAGAACAGCGGGGCCTCGGTGCGATAACGATTGGGCCGGGTGAAGGCCGTTTCCGAAATCATCGAGGGCCGACCGTTGTAGTGAACGTCCATAACCGGATGGTTGAAGGCCTTCGGCTTACCCGCCTCCTCGGGATCAAACCGCAGCGCGCTGCGGTCTCGGTAGGTGTGCCCGTCGCGGATCGACCAGGCGGCGTTGTCCCCCTTGTGGAAACAGCCGAAATACCCGTGCCGGTCGATGAAGTCGCCGGCCGTGTAGCTGAACTTCTCCAACGGGCCAAACACTTCCGCGCTCGCCGTCGTCCAGTTCGAACACGTCACCAGCCCCTTGAATCCCAGGCTGTGCAGATACTCGCAGTTCCGCCGGTAGAAGCCCGTCTGGCTTTCGAAAAGAAAGGCGGCCGTGTCCTGGTCGCGTTTCGTCTTCTCGTTGAACATGTTCCACAGCGGCCGAAACGCGCCCCGTCCCTCGGTCGGCACGTCGCGTTTCATCCGACCGCCGCCCCAGGTGGCCAGGGCCTTGTCGAGCGAGCCGTGCTTCTTGACGAGCCAGTCGCCGAACTGCTTTTCGAGAATCCGCAGTTGCGGGTCGGGGATGTTGTTCTCGGCGAAGGTCCAGAAGAAATACGAGTCTTCATTGACAATCTCGACACTCACGAGCGCCGGCTCGTCGATCAGGGCCTTGCCCGACGTCTTCCCTTTCCCCGTCAGCAACAATCGCCACCACTCCTGATACTTGGCCTCGAACTGCGGATTGAAGTACAGGGCGGCGAAGGGATGCTGCGAACCGTCGTAGCCTTCCAGCCACGGCAGACCCGGCTTGGGTGTGAACCACAAGGGGAAGTAGATCGACAGGTGCGTGTAGATCCCTTCGGCCCGCATGGCCTCGACGATCTCGCGCAGATGTTCCATCCTCGCCAGGTTGGGCTCGCCCGTCTTGCCGTCGAACACCGCGCCATGGGCTCGAACCAGGTTGACGCCCCGCTTGGCCAGCATTCGAGCGCACTGCCGCAGCGCGTCGCCCTTCAACTCGTCGGGCGGACCGTTGATCGCCCAGAAACGAACCGGCTCGCCCGTCGCCGAATGCACGAAGCGGCCGTCGCGAACGATGATCTGACCCTTCTCGCCGGCGCACTTCTCGTTCAGGAACCGCAGATCGAACCCGCTCGACGGATCGAACTTGTCCTCCGGTGGATCAAAGGCAAACCAACCCTTGTTCGCCTCCATCATCTTCTGCCGCCGCTCGGCCACCTCGTTCGGCTTGGCCGTGCCTTGCGGTTCGAAGGGCTCGTTGACCAGCACGAAGCAATCCAGAAGCCCGTGGTTGCTCAGTTCCCCTTCCATGCGGAAACGAACCTCGTTGGCACCCTTCTTCAACGAAACCGTGCCCACGCGAATCCAGGCCACGAAACGCAGGTCCGGCTTGCCGTCGGCCGCGATGTTGAGCTGTTCGCGGTGCTCGCCCGAGAGATCGATCTCCGTGAACTGCCCTTGGTTCAACGCGTAGGACAACCGAGTTCGGACCGGGTTGCCGTGGACCCAGAACACGTACTCCCCCGCATCAGGAGCTTCGAACCGGTAGACCGCCTCGCCCAGCTTGTCGTCGTTGAAGTTCGAGATGAAGTCGCCCCCCGACAGATTGTCGGTCTTCACATCGGCATACCAGGGGTGGCGGTTCATCGATTGCTCCGCCGGATTCTCCCCCTCGACCCAAATCCAGGCCGCTTGAGACTGGGAGAGAGTGACGAACGACAGAAGAGCAAAAAGCCCAAAGCAACGGCAATGGTGAAGGCGTTTCATGAAATGTCTCCTGACGCCGAGTATTGGTGTCAACAGCGCATCGCCCGAGCCGGACAGCGGCCGTGTGAAACCATCTGGGACACGAAAACCGTTACGGCAGCATCGTTTAACGCCCAGCCGCAGGCGCCGGCTCCTCTCATTCCAGCCGGTGCCTGCGGGTCGACGTCAAACAATCACTCGCGTTAGGCCGATGTTCCCTATCCTCCCTGACGGTGGCGATGCCCAGTTAGTCTATCTTGTCGGAAACCAGGAGACCATAGATTGGGCAGATGTGCGGTTTAGTGTAACAGAGGAGAGGCACTAGACTCTCGCAGTCCCGCAGCTTCCATCCACCCCACCGGACTGCTACGCTGTGAGCAGCCCCTCAACCAAGCCAGGACCCTGCCAGGAGTGCATACCATGACCGCCACCAAAACTCGGTTCGCCCTGCCCCTCGCCGTCATCTTCTCGGCAATCGCTGCCTCGACTGCCCTCGCAGGCCTCCGGCCTGAAGCCCCCCGGCAAGTGATCGCCTTGGACGGCCTGTGGCAGGTCGGACAAGGCAAACTCGAAACGCCCCCCAGCAGCTTCGACCACACCGTCCCGGTCCCCGGCCTGATCGACCTGGCCAAGCCGGCATTTGAAGAGGTTGGCAAGAAGAGCGACCTGCGCCAGGCCTTCTGGTACCGGCGGACCTTCAAGGTCGAGGGCGACGTGCCCGACGTGGCCCTGCTCAAGATCCACAAGGCCAAGTACGGCGTGAAGGTCTGGGTCAACGGCCGGGTCGTCGGTGAGAGCCTCGCCTGCTTCACGCCGGTCTATTGCGACGTGAAGGCGGCCCTCAAAGGCGGCGGGCAGGAGAACGAACTGATCGTCCGCGTCGGCGCCGATCGCGACTCCATGCCCCAGGACATGCCCACCGGCTGGGACTTCGAAAAATACCTCTACATCCCCGGCATCTATGACTCCGTCGAACTGATTCTCTCCGGCAAGCCCTTCATCAAAAACATCCAGGTCGTCCCCGATATCGACGCCCGGAAGATCCGCGTCGTCGCCGAGATCGACTGCGGAGACAATACCGCTGAAGTCGCCCTGTCGGGCAGAGTCACTCCCGCCAAGGCCGATACCGTTGTGGGTCAGACACGGGTCACGCTGTCGCCCGCCAACCTCCAGAAGGCAGAACTGGCCATTGCGATCCCCGACTGCCGCCTCTGGTCGCCCGAGGATCCGTTCCTTTACGAACTCACCCTCAGCACAGGCCAGGATGCCGCCCGTGTCCGCTTCGGCATGCGTTCCTTCCGCTTCGACCCCGAGACCAAGCGGGCAATCCTCAACGGCAAGCCCTACTTCCTTCGCGGCAGCAACGTGACATTCCTCAGGTTCTGCGAAGACAAGCCGCGCGACGACCTTCCCTGGCGTGCCGACTGGGTCCGCACGCTCCACCAGCGATTCAAGTCGATGCACTGGAACTCGCTCCGCTACTGCATCGGCTTCCCGCCCGAAGCCTGGTACGACATCGCCGACGAAGAAGGCATCCTCATCCAGGACGAATTTCCTATCTGGCTGCTCAGCGGCCAGAAGAGCGATTGCCCCGAGTGGCCCGTGGCCGAGAAGATCGTGCCGCAATACACCGACTGGATCCGCGAGCGCTGGAACCATCCCTGCGTCGTCATCTGGGACGCCCAGAACGAAAGCAACACGCCCGAGACGGGCAAGGCCCTCCAGCAGGTCCGCCACCTGGACCTCTCCAATCGCCCCTGGGAAAACGGCTGGGCCGAACCGCAGGCCGCCACCGACTGCGTCGAGTCGCACCCCTACCTGTTCATTCGCCAGTGGTCCGGCCGGGCGCCGTTCCGCATGAGCGAACTGGCCAAGACCTCCGGCGTCCCTCGCCTCAACCAGGCCCAACAGAAGATCCCCGTGCCGATCGTCATCAATGAATACGCTTGGCTCTGGCTCACCCGCGACGGCAACCCCACCTGCCTGACCGACAAGATCTATGAGAGCTTGCTCGGACCCAATTCGACCGTCGACCAGCGCCGCCACCTCTACGCCCGATACCTGGCCGCCCTCACCGAGTTCTGGCGAGCCCACCGCGAATGTGCTGGCGTCCTCCATTTCTGCGGCCTGGGCTACTCCCGCCCCGGCGACATCCCCCGCCCCGAAGGCGGCGCCACCAGCGACCATTGGCTCGACCTCGAACATCTCAAGTTCGAACCTGAGTTCGAACAATACGTCCGCGACGCCTTCAACCCCGTCGGCCTGATGCTCGACTTCTGGGCCGAAGATCTCCCCGCCGGCTCAACCCACGAGACCAAGGTCTACGTGATCAACGACACCTACCAGGAGTGGCAAGGCGACGTCCGCCTCCTGCTCCAGCACGGCAACAACAGCCAACTCCTCATATCACAACCCGCCAAGGTCGCCCCCCTCGGCCAATCGATCCTGACCTTCAAGTTCACCGCCCCCGCAGCCCCCGGCGATTACACCCTGATCGCCGAACTCCGCGTCAACGGCGACGAAGTGCGCAGCCTGCGGGATTTCAAGGCAACCCAATAATCGCACCCACACCCCAAGCCCCCATCACCTCGTTTAACGCCCAGCCGCAGGCGCCGGCCCCCCTAACTCACCCTCCTATTTATTAACTCCTCGTTTACCCTCTCTACCACAGACGGTAGGGTGGGCCAACGCGAACCATAGCACAACCACCCCCATCGCCGTTCCGCTGTCCAACACCGGGAACGCCCGAATGATCCCACTGCGAGCCGCGGCCCACCATGTTCCGCCCCCCACTTCATACCGCCCGCATCGCAATCACCGACATTCCGCCCGAACCCCAACATCCGTTCGCCACCGCCCCCCTCGTTTAACCCGCTGCCGCAGGCGAGGCCGTTTTACCCAACTCAACGACTCCTACGCTCTCGCAACCGCGCACCATCCAAACGCCGCCCCGCACGCTCACACCACATGCCAACTCCTGCGAACCGCACCGCGCTTCAACACCGTAGCCCAGCAGCAGGCCGTAGGGTGGGCCAAGGCGAACCATAACACAAAAACCCCCATCGCCGTTCGGCTGTCCAACACCGAGAACGCCCGAGCGATCCCACCGCGAGCCGCGGCCCACCATGTTCCGCCCCCCACTACATACCGCCCGCATCGCAATCACCGACATTCCGCCCGAACCCCAACATCCGCGCTTCAACCCCGTAGCCCGGCAGTCGGTGGAACGGTGATTGGGTCGTTGCGCCATGGTCTGCCTTGAACCGCCCTGCGCCACCAAACGAATGCCCTATTCTCAAAGCGAAAAGCCAGGATCAATCGGCGACTTGGTCTGCTTGTGAGGCCAGCCACTCGGTCAGTTCGCGTTCCTGCGCTTCCGATCGCTTCAGGTGCCTGTCAAGGATCCGCCAATGGGCGAAGCCGAGAAGCCCATACCCGACCGCCGGAATGAGAAGCATCGGCCTGAATAGAGCCGGTAAAAACGGCGCCAGGTAAATCCCGACGACCCAACGCATGCGGATTCGGCATTTGTGAGTATCCCGTCCAAGGTCGTTCAGCCGATATTCCGCCTCCGTCCGGGTCTGCGGCGGTCCGCTGGAGGCAACCGTGAGCACGCGGCCTGCTGGGGCATGGCGGATGAACCAGCGAGCGATGGTCTCAGCGTCCGCTCCACGCCAGTTCGGATTGCCCTGGTGTACGAACGCTTCGACCGGCTTCTCGGGCAGATCGATTCGGAGTCGAACGAAATCGCGGCGATCGCGCTCCAGCCGCTCGATGACAATTCGCTCAACGTCCTTCCATGCATACAGGCGTTCCGTGCGGCCGCGGCGAACGTCAATGCCGTCAGCGCGAAGACGTACCTTGGTGCGGAGCACGCGGAAGGTCACCTCCTCCGGCAGTTCCCCCTCCGGCGGCGCGATCCAGAGCCGCTTGATCAAGGCATCGACTTCTTTAGCGTCGGACTCCTCGATCATGTCGAGGAGCAACTTGCGATAGGTCCAGCGTGCTTCCGGCCAGATATAGGCCCGAAGCACGCGGTCTTGCTTGATTTTCCCGGATCGAAACGCCTCCCAGGGCCAGACATACCAACGCCAGAGTCGCCGGCGGGCGATCCCCTCACGATCCACCCGGAGACACCACTGCCGGAGAACCAGACAGAACACGGCGGCCGCAACCACGGCCAGCCCCATGATCACCATCATTTCGCCAGGATCGGCCTTCGGTCTGGCGAACTGCTTGACCAACGGCGTCACGGTAATCGCCACACAGAAGCAGACGATTGCACCGACCAGCACATAGATCCCACAGCGGCGGAACTCGGCACGGATTCGGTAGATGCGGGCGTCTTCTGCGGCCATGGGCGTTCGGTCACTCGGTGATTGCCTGCCCACTATAGAGGATTCGCCGCACCGGGGCAATTCTTGAGACGCCGCCCGTTGCTCTCCCGCCCAAAACAAACGACTCTCACGCCAGACGCAAAGCCCCCTCTGCGCCTTCGCGACTCTGCACACCTCCGACGCCGCACCCGCCAATCCCCCCCCCTACACAACGCCCGCCAATTTCTTCCCAACTGTTCAGTTTTCCTCTTGACAAATAAGTGTATATCTGTATACTTACAAGTTGCGACGAAGCACTCGACAAAAGCCCGCCACCCCAGATATCGCCAAAACAGCATCCTTGATGACCAACTCCCGTCCCACAACATCAGCACCGATGAGCGTCGATCAGTGCTCCCCTTTCCCCGTCCTCGCCCCACCCAGCACACGACTCCCCCCAAACTGAGCCAAAAGTACCCAAAGATTGAAAAACGCGCGCATCAATGGCATCAACGCTAACAATGACAACTATGGAGCAGGACACATAGGCAACATAACCCCTGCCGCAGAGGCGGTTCAGCCCAAGATATTGGCAGAAACGCTCATCCGTTGACCAACTCCCGGCACCACAGATCGACTCACTGTCCATCTGTCCACACCAGTCTATCCACCTTCAATCAGTCGTTCACCCATCATTTCTCACCACCTCACCAACGACCATCCTGGTCATGAACCCAAGTCCCATCAGCACATACACTTAGCGAAAACACCGCCGAATGCCGACACCCCCATTCTGCATGGTAGCCAAAATGATTCTGCGCGCCCGACGACGCCGTAAACCATTATCCCATAACACGATAGCCACGCCTTTTCGATGGAGCAATCGATCGACAAGTGCACCAACCGCCAACTTTGCCCGCAACCATTTCGCCACAAGAAATTAGATCTGACCGGTTCACCCCCTCCGCTGAACCGGCTCCAACCACGTTCTTTGACAACTAAACCATCGCCCCTAACCGCCCTACCCCTTCGGCGTCACCACCAGCCGCAACGCCTTGCCCGGTTGGATGCGAACCGCCAAGCCCTCGCTCAGCGTCTTCCCCGAAACCGTCTGCGACGAACCGCCATCCACGTCGTCCACCCGATACTGATGCGCCTCGTCAGGCTCCACCGTGAACCATTCCGGCACCGCGTTCATCCGCGGCCAATCCTGCGCAAAGCCCATCGTGAGACGATGCCGCGGCACATCGAACTGGACGCGACCTTCGTAGGCTTGCTCGGATTGCAGGAAGAGACAAATCCCGTCGCCGCAGGGCGCCGCCCCCAACTCCAGCCCTTGCTGCCAAGGCCGGGCAATCGTGTTCCTCGTGTGCAGCATCGTATGGATCAACACGGTGCGGACCGTATTCGCCTCCAGCTTGTGTACCCCCCACAGCCGCTCCGGGTCGGTATGGTCGACAAGCAAGGTCGCGATCTCCCGATCGGCCCACAGGAATGCTTCCGGCGTCGGATAACGATAGAGCAGATAGAGCCCGCCCTCGACCGAGTCGGCCACGTTGTCTCGCGAACCACTGTCCCAATCGAAGTGGAAATATCGCGGCTTCAGCAAATTGGCCATCGGCTTGCGGATGGCCGTCTCGTAGCGCGTCGTGCCCAAGGCCATGTCGTAGTCGAGAAACCCGACGAAATCGTATCCCCAGCCGTCGCGCAAAATCTGCTCATCGTGCGGTCCCGCCGTATCCTGCAGAGTGCCGATGACGACCCCGTCGGAATTAACGCCGCGTTTGAGAATCTCGTCGAACATGAACTCCAGGTGAGGCTTGTACTCCTTGCACTTCTCCGGAGCCGCAGTCGAATCGACCGCGAACAGAAGGCCCAGGCCCCCGATGATCTCGCAACCGTGGTCCGAGAGCCGCGTCGGCACGAATCCGCCCGGCAGCAGGTAGTGATCGGCCAGCCGGTGTGCCCAATCGAGATACTTCCGATCGCCCGTCATGCTGTACAACCGAGGCAGTGTCTGCAGCAGGTCGCCGTTGACCTCCACGTTCGTCGACGGAATCTTGCCGTACGGCGTGTCGTAACGGGCGTGCTTGAAGATGTCGTCGACAATCTCCTGCATCCGCGCAAACCAGGGATATTCCTTGCCGGTGATCTCCACGATCGGCACCAGCCCGTCCTTGGCATACTCGCTGGCGCCGAAGATCATCGCGTCGAAATCCCCGGGGTTCTTCTCGCCCGCGTCCATGTTGTAGTCGACCGGCAGGCGATCCAGGTGATTACAGAGCCGCTGCTCGGCCTTGAGCGCGTCGATCATCACCGTGTCGAGCACCTCTTGATCGGTGTAGTACGCCGCCCACACATAAAACGGATAGCAGTCGGCCGCCGTGTCGCGGTAATTCCACACCGCCCCGGTTGGCCGAAACAGCCCCGACCGCTCGTCGCGAACCGGCAGGCAGCACTCGTGCAGCCAGCGCTGGACCTTGCTCAGGGCGATTCCCGCATAGCCGGCCGATCGCCAAGCCCGGTCCCAGTCGGGCTCCTTCGGCGACGGAACCCACTGCTTGCGGACAACGTCCGTCACCTCTTCAAACCCCGGCCTCTCCGCCCACACGGCCCCTTGCTTCGGGTCGGCCGCGGCGCCGGCAACGCGAACCGGATTGACCTTCAGTTCGCCCGTGGATTTACCCACCACCCGCACGCCGGCCAGGAAGGCGACCCGCTCGCGGCCTTTTCCGGAGAGCACGATCTTCGCTCCGCCCGTCAGCCTGTCCAACGGCAGCGGCAACCACTCGTAAGGCGCCTTGGCCTCCTCGGCAAACGTCCCCCGCTGCTCGCCGCACTCGAAGTCCATCGTTCGTCGGCCGGCCCCCTTGCTGCCGAACAGCACCTCGAACCGGTCGCCGGGCGCGACGTCCGCTGGCAGCGTCACCTCCAGCTTCCACTCGACCAGCCAGTAGTATTTCTGCCCCTGATACTCCTGCGGCCCGTTCGTAAAGATAACCTCGGCAGCCGGAGCAAACGACGCAGCCAGAAGAATCGCAAAAAGCACAAGCAGCCGTTTCATCGGTGACACCTCGTTCAGACGGGCCTCGGATCGGGGTTGCAGACCTGCCGATAGGCTAACAGATGGAATCCGCAAAGTGAAGCGATCACCGACCGACGCGGCTAAATGACATTGCACGATTCCCTTCACCCGTCATTCCCGCGCAGGCGGGAATCCAGGCACTCAATAGATGTCCGTCACTCCCGCGAGTTACACCCCCTCGGCCTCAGCAGTACAATCACCATCGACCCGCAAAGGACGCAGTAGCATGACAGTGAGACGCTTGTCGGGCAAGACGCTATAGCGGCCCAACACACCGGGAGCGACCTATGGCCCACAACTCCTTCAACCGACGCGGATTCTTCAGCCTGGCCGCCGGCGGCGCCGGGGCGTCGATGATGTTCTCCACAACCTCGACCGGGGCACAGGACAAACCGGGGCAATTGCCCTTCCATCGCAACCTGCCCCTACATCGCCCCTACGACCTCGTCGTCTGTGGCGGAGGACCGTCGGGAATCGCAGCCGCCCTGGCGGCCAGGCGGAGCGGGCTGAGCGTGTTGCTCGTCGAAGGACAAGGGCAGTTGGGCGGCACGGGCATCTCCGGACTGGTGTCACATTGGCTCGGCGGACGGACCAGCGACTGCGAGCGCTGGGCCGTCGGCGGGGTGTTTCAGTCGCTCACCCTGGAAGCGGTCGAGCGCGGAATTGCCCTCATCCCGGTTCCCGACCCGGAGAAGAAGTACCAGCCCCACGGCTGGTACAAGGGCCAACTCGCTGCCGGAATCCCCTTCGATCCCTTCGCCATGGCGGCTTTCCTTGACCGGAAGATGGAGCAGGCGGGCGTCGACGTGCTCCTGTTGACCCAAGTGGTCGATGTAAACGTGGACGGGCAGAAGATCTCCCACGTGGTTCTGTTCAACAAGAGCGGTCTGGCGGCCGTGCCGGCACGGGCCGTGGTCGACGCGACCGGCGACGCCGACGTGGCCGCTCGAAGCGGCTGCCCCGTCGTCAAAGGCGACGACGAGGGACTCATGACACCCACCTCGCTCATCTTCCACGTCGATAACGTGGATCAGGACACGCTCGACTCCTACATCCACGAACACGACTCTCCGCGATTCCGCCAGTTGATCCTCGATCTGCGCGAGGCGGGCCAGTGGACGTTTCCCTATGAGATCTTCATCAGCGCGCAGCTTGTCGAAAAAGGCACGATGATGATCAACACGATCCGCCTGCTGGGAATCGACGGCGCCGACGGCGCGTCGAAGACCGAGGGCATGATCCGCGGGCGGGAAGACACCGAACAACTGCTGGCCGTGATGCGCAAACACATCCCCGGCTTTGCCAGTGCCCGCCTGAAAGCCATCGCCCCGTCGTTGGGCGTCCGCGAGACGCGCCGCATCGTAGGCCGCTACGTGTTGACGGTGGACGACCTGCGGAAAGGGGCGCCCTTCGACGATATTGTCGGCTACTCGGCCTACGGCTGGGACCTGCCCGATCCCAAGCGACCGAGCTACAACCCGAGCCACGGCAAAAGGCCCGAGGCCGCCGCAATTCCTTACCGCATCATGATCCCGGCAGGGATGGAGAACCTCGTGTGTCCCGGTCGTGCGGTGAGCGTGGAGCGGTTCGTGCTCGGCCCCTTGCGCGTGATGGCCCCCTGCATGGCCATGGGCGAAGCGGCCGGCGAAGCGGCGGTTCAGGTCGTGCGCGACAAAGTCCCGTTTGGTGCGGTTGACACAGCGGGACTTCGCGGACAACTCCGAACGAACGGTGCGATTGTCGACTGGTCGTGACTATGGGGTTAAGAACCCACACAGGATAGCAGGTGGTGATGGAATACGTCGTTGGCTACGTGGGGCTTTTCAGGCAAGCCCCTCTCTCCAACAGTTGTCTTCGAAGCAAGTCAACATCCACCTGGCCCGGCGAGACCCCCTCACGAACCGCCATGGCGGCCGCTCGCCCGGCCGCTTCGCCGGTGGCCATGCAGGTCGACATGACGCGAATCGCCGCCATGGCCTCGTGGGTCGTCGAAATGCAGCGGCCGGCGACGAGCAGATTGTCGACCGCCTGCGGCACCAGCGAACGGTAGGGGATGTCGTAGCAGTCGCCGCACCACTCGAGGGTACAGTCGTTGTCGTCGGGGCGATGCAGGTCGATCGGATAGCTGGCGACGGCAACGGCGTCGTCGAACCGGCGGCAACTCAGGATGTCTTCGGCCGTCATCACATACTGCCCCACGATTCGCCGCGTCTCGCGAATTCCCAGGAAGGGTGCGACAGCGACGAGGCGGGCGTTCTCGAAGCCGGGCACGTAGCCGACGAGATACTTAACGATCTCGCCGACCTGACGGCGGGTTTCGATCTCGCCATGGGTCAGGCTGCGAGGGTCGGTCCCGTCGATGCCCTTCACGCGGGTCATGTTCACCCAGACCTCGCCCGGCCGCAACCCGGTGATGAGAATCGTCCTCTCGGTCGCAATGTTCAGGCCTGCTTCCCGGGCCTGTTGGAGCTGTTGTCTCAGCCCGACGACGATGAACCGGTCGTGCCGGCCGAAGTAGTCACCCGGAATGATATCGGCCTTGTAGGTCTCGGGATCGTCGCCGAGGCGCCCGCGGAGTTTCTCGGTATCGACGCCCGCCAGGCAGAACATGAGCGTCGGCGGCTGCATGCCGCCATGCGCGTCGCCCTTCTCGCACGGCACCCCGGCACGGAAGGCCACGTCGGCGTCGCCCGTGCAGTCCACGACCACGGGCGCCACGATGGCCTCCCTGCCCGCCTTGCTCTCGGTAACGACCGCCTGGATTCGATTGCCTTCCATGACGACGCCGGCGAAAGCCGTATAAAGCATTAGATCGACGCCCCGCTCGGCCAGCATCTCCAGGGCAGTCAATTTGACGGCCTCGGGATCAATCAGCGTCAGGCTCACATGGAGCGGGCAGGCCTGGTGCTCGCCGGCCGCCCCCTGGGCTTTGAGCCGGTCAATGAATCGCTGCGGCAGCCCGGCGATAATCGGTTTGCCCTTCTGGCTAAGGAACCCAAGCACAGGCAGCCCGATCGTCAGATTGCCGCCCACGTAGCTGCGGCCTTCGACCAGGGCCACCTTCAGGCCTTCTTCAGCCGCCGCAAGGGCCGCCGTCAAACCGGCCGGACCAGCTCCGACGACGACAACATCCGGCATCGCCCGAACCGGCAAGTCCCTGGCCGGTTCGTGGACGGATTGGTCCGCCTGCAGATTCATCTCACTTGTCTCCACGGAGGTATGATCGAACGAACTTGTCTCACTCACCTTCGGCGCCGTTGGCCAGGTCCGTCGCCGTTAGGACCAGAAGCAGTGTGGCAATTGCATGCGGCAAATGGTTTAATAACTGAGAGAAGCTCGATAGTCTCACGGTTGTTCGTTCCCGGTTATGAATGTTGCCGGCGATTCACGAGCGCCGCAAATCGTGGTACAAACCGCTTCAGTATCAATGAGGACCGACGCTGCGTCAACGACTCGCCGGCCGATTGTCGGTACACAGTTCTCTTGATAGTGAGGAGGGTGACGAGAATGTTCCGAGTCTGCTATCCGCGATTGGCCGCGATGCCAATGAGTATTCTTCTGATCGTCCTGTCGGGCTCAGATATCCTCGCGGCCGGCGAAGAGGGAACGACTTCGTCGAAGGGAACGTGGCTCGCTCCGGGCGTGGAGGAGTTGCCGGAGTTGCCCATGGGACCGTTTGTCCGACTCGGTGACGGAAGCATCCTCACGGTCGATACAACATCCAATGCGATGCAGAGTCTCGACGAAGGAAAGACGTGGCAGTCGCGTCCGATCTTTGCCGATGCGGACAAGTACAGCATCAGTCAGGAACGAGCGCTGTTCCGAACTGCCGGCGGAGTGGTCGTTCTTGCCTTCATGAACGGCAAAGAGAAGGCCAACTGGAACTGGGACAAGGCGATTTCGGACTCCCCAGGTGCCCGCCTGCCGACCTATGCCGTCCGCAGTCCCGACGACGGCAAGACCTGGGAGACGCCCCAGAAGCTCCACGACGACTGGACGGGTGCGATCCGCAATATGATCCAGACCCGAGCCGGAACGATCGTCTTCACGTCGATGATGATGCAGCACAACCCTGGTCGACACTCCGTGCTCACCTATTCCTCCCCTGACGATGGAAAGACCTGGCGGCGGAGCAACGTCATCGATCTCGGCGGTGTCGGTCACCACGGCGGCGTCACCGAGGCCACCATCGAGCAACTTGGCGACGGCCGAATCTGGATGCTCATGCGAACGAACTGGAAGACCTTCTGGGAAGCTTATTCCAGCGACGAGGGAGTCACCTGGACTTCCATCGGTCCCACCAAGATCGATGCCAGCAGTGCTCCCGGGCTGGTCCAACGCCTCCAGAGCGGCCGGCTGGTCCTGGTCTGGAACCGCTACTATCCGGAAGGCAAAACGGACTTCCCCTTGAGCGGAGGAGACAACCAGTGGTCCGAGGTCCCGGTGAGCAATCACCGGCTGGAACTGTCGGTCATGTTCTCCGAAGACGACGGCAAGACCTGGACTGAACCGGTCGTCATCGCTCGGAACGAAAAGGGATGGATCGCCTATCCCTACCTGTTTGAGCTGCATCCGGGCGAACTGTGGGTAACGACGATGCAGGGCGGCCTGCGAGCCCGAATCTACGAAAAGGACTTTGTCGGAAACTGATCCGGCAACTACTTCGTCTTGTACCACTCCGGCGTGCCGAACCAGTCGTGCATCTCCTTCTCGAAGGGAGCGACGACCTCGGCCGGTTCCGGCCGCTCGCCCTTGTCGTCCGTCTCGACGATCCAGGTGTCGAGCGCCGCCCGCAGGCGGAGTAGCGCCGCCTGGTGTTCGGGATCGTCGGAATCCACGAGGTTCTTTATCTCGTAGGGATCGGCTTGCGTGTCGTACAGCATCTCGGCCGGGAACGGTTTCATCAGCTCGGCCGCCGGTCCGGTCAGCTTGCCTTCCGCCAGAAGCTGACGCATCAGCGGCTTGACGAGGAAACACTTTTCCTTGTAGCGATTCAGGGTGGGAAATCCGGCGCCCGGGGTGAAATTGCGGATGTAGCGGTATCGGGCGTCGCGCACCGAGCGCTGGCGGACCACCGTTTCGTCGATCCGGTCCCGGGCGCTGAAGGCGTAGGTTCGCGGTCGGTCAGCCTTCTCGCCCAGGAACGGCCGGCTCTGCATGAGCGGCGGCCGTTCGATGCCGGCCATCCACAGGGTCGTCGCGGTGACGTCGAGCAGGCTGATCACCTGGTCGTTGGCCTCGCCGGGCTTGTACTGCGGCGGGGCCGGACAGTTCTTCGGCCAATGGAGGATCATCGGCACGTGCAGGCCCGAGTCCCAGCACCAATGAATGCCGCGGGCTTCAAGCCGGCCATTGTCGGCGAAGAAGAGAATCACCGTGTCGTCGGCCAGCCCGTCCTCTTCAAGCTGCTTGAGAATCCAGCCGATGCGAACGTCCATGCCCGAAACCGAGTTCAGGTAGCGGGCCCATTCCTGGCGGGTGATCTCATGATCGGGATAGTAGGGCGGCGGTGAAACGTTCTCGGGAGTAGCGATCTTGGGATGCCAGTCCTCGCCCACCCACTTGGCCCGAGGGTGCTTCCAGGTCTGGCGGTCGTAGATGTCGTACTCCGCCTCGTGCATGTTGATCTGGGCGAAGAAAGGTTGGTGGGTCTTCAAGGCCGACCAGTCGTCGGACTGGTAGATGGGACCTTCGTTGACGAAGTTCAAATCGAGCTTGCCCGTGCCGACTTCGCGGTCGCCGATATGGGTGATGTTGGCGGTGAAGTAGCCGGCGTCTTGCAGGCGGTGCGTCATGGGACGCACACCCGGCGGGAGCCGGAAGTCGTCGCTGCGATGGCTCCGCATGGGGTGCGTGTCGGTCGTCGTCTGGTACATGCCGGTCATGAAGGCCGAGCGGCTCGGGGCGCAGACGGGCGAGGTCGAGAACACGTTGGTATAGCGCACCCCGTCGGCGGCCAGCCCGTCGAGGTTGGGCGTATGCACGTTCTTCGCCCCGTAGCAGCCGAGATCGAGGTCGAAGTTCTCGCCGACGATCCAGAGGATATTGGGCGTCTTAGAGTCTTTGTTCGGGACTTCTGCGCATGGTGCGGGCATGTTTGTGAAGGTTTGGTTGTGGGCTTGCCCCACTTTGGGCTCCGCGGCGGCAGCCGATGAACCAAGGACGAGCACGACAACACCGGCGATCTGGGCGAGCCCGCGTGGGGTCATGGCGGATTCCTTCTGGCGAGGTGGACGGCAAGTCGGGACAACCGGCCTATTGTAGATCGCCCGGCTGCCTGTGCCAAATGCCCTCGCAGCGGCGAATCTTGCGGGTGCCGGGTTCGTGCGTTCATAATTGCTCAAAGTGAAAAGAAGTGGGCTGTGAACAGCCGCCGACTCCCTGAAATGCAAGGCCAAGGCTGGAGACCGGAGACTGTAGGCTGTAGGTTTGGATGCAACGCGGGCCGATAGGGCAAGCCGATTCCGATGTACTGCAAATCCCTGTGTTTACAGCCCTTCGGTCTCCGGCCTCCAGCCTTGTTTGTTCAGTCATCGGTTTTCCCTTTGAGTTGCTTGTCGCGTGTAAACGCCGAATAGCTATGCATCTGAGAAGTTCTTCCGGCCCGTGCGCCCAATTCCAGCCCTCCCGGTGTCTAGAACCGTAGGAGACCACCATGGAGAACGCCGCCAGCGGCCAGACGGAACAATTGGAGCGGTATCGCAGCTATCTTCATCTGCTGGCCCGGCTTCAGTTGCGTTCCTCTGTCCGGGCGAAGGTGGACGCTTCGGACGTCGTTCAGCAGACGCTGGTCCAGGCAATCCGCAGGCTAGAGGGGTTTCGTGGGAAGACCGAGGCGGAAATGGCCGGGTGGCTGCGCCAGATCCTGGCTCGGCAACTCGCCAACCTCGCTCGGGACCAGGCCTGCGGTAAACGGGACGTCTCGCGTGAGCGGTCGCTGGAAGCGGCGTTGGACGAGTCGGCCTCGCGAGTCACAGCACTCTTGGCCGACGGAGCCTCGTCGCCCAGCCAGAAGGCGGTGCGAAACGAGGAAGTCCTGCGGATGACCCGGGCCCTGGCCGAGTTGCCCGAGGCGCAGCGGGAGGCGATCGTGCTGCATCACTTGGAGCAGCGGTCGCTGGCCGAGGTGAGCGTGGAACTGGATCGCAGCACGGCCGCCGTGGCGGGACTCATCAAGCGTGGTCTCCGGCAACTTCGGGTACGGCTTGAGGCGGCGACTTGACGCCGCCGGCAGGCCGGTTTCCAATGCAATCTGACTAAGGAGGTCTTGGTATGTCTATTCGTCGCTTCTCACCTGCCACGTTGCTCGTGGCCCTGGTGGCAGCCGTTGCTGTCTCGGTCCCGGCCGAAGGGGAGACTCTGCTTCACTGGAAATACGAGGTTGGGCAGAAGAACCATCTCATCATGACGCAAGATATGCAGATGAAGATGGTGATCAAGGACCAGACCGTTCTCACGACGGCAACCTGGACGATGGATTTGCTCTGGGAGGTCACCGCCGTCGACGATCAGGGCGTGGCGACAATGACCGAGACGGTGACTCGGATCCGCATGAAGATCCAGGGGCCGCAGGGAGTGATGATGGAGTATGACTCGGATTCGGGTGAGAAGCCCCAGGGCATGGCCGCGATGTTCGCCCCGATGTTCGATTCCATGGTCAACAAGCCTTTTGTTGCGAGAATGGACCCTCGGGGCAAGGTCGTGGAAATGACGATCCCTCAAGGTTTGGCGGAAAGCATGGCCAAGCTCCCCGGCGGAGGACAACTCGGAAACGCGCTCTCTGAGGAGGGCTTGAAGGATATGGCCGAAATCGTGACCTTTCCCGAGACCCCTGTCAGCCCGGGCGACACCTGGACTTGCGAGGCATCGATGAAGAACCCGGTCGCGGGCAATGCCAATGTCGAAACGACGCTGCGCTACGTGGGGCCGGAGACCCGCGACGGCCGGGAACTGGAACGAATCGATCTGGAAATGAAGTTCCAGTTTGACGAAGGCGAAAAGGCGGCGATCAAGGTCACCGACCAGAGCGGCTCGGGCACGATCTACTTCGACAATGCGTTGGGTCGATTCACGACGAGCGAGGGGAAGATGACCATGAAGATGCAGATCTCGGTCATGGGACAAGAGATGCAACAAGAAATGGAAGTCAATACGAGTGCTGTGTGCACGCCCGTGGAGCCGTCCGAGAAGAACGGCAAATGACGGCCACCGTCAGCCAGGCAAGATCATAACGCTTATGCCCATGCCTCCCGATCCGGATTCCGCCCGCGAAGACCGAGTGAACGCGGCGATCGCCGCATACCTCCAAGCCGCGGAATCGGGCCAGACGCCGGATCGGGAGGTCTTTCTGCACGCACACGCCGATCTGGCTGACGAACTGGCCGAGTTTATCGACGATCGTGAGCACTTCAGCCAATTGGCTTCGCGTCTCGTTCCAGAGGCGCCGGCCCCGCACAGCGACTTTCGCGACGGAGACTCATCGCCCGAAGACTTGCCGCGGCAAGTAGGCGACTACCAACTCGTCGAGGAGATCGCCCGGGGCGGGATGGGGATCGTCTACCGGGCGAACCAGATTAGCCTGCACCGCACGGTGGCGGTCAAGATGATCCTTGCAGGCCGGCTGGCTTCCGCCGAATCCGTGGCCCGCTTTCGCAGCGAGGCGGGAGCTGCCGCTCGGCTCGATCACCCAAATATCGTTCCCATTTACGAAGTGGGCGAGCAGGACGGCCAACCCTACTTCAGCATGCGGATGGTCGAGGGAGGCGACCTCACCCATTATCGAGCCCGTTATCGAAACGACCCCCGAGCAGCCGCGGAGTTGGTCGCATCCCTGGCCGACGCGGTCCACCACGCCCATCAGCGAGGCATCCTCCATCGCGACCTCAAGCCGCGGAACATCCTGCTCGACAGCGAAGGCAAGCCGCAGATTACCGATTTCGGGTTGGCCAAGCTGCTGGAGGCCGACGGAAGCCTGACGCAATCGGGTGCGGTGCTGGGAACGGCCGCCTACATGGCCCCGGAACAGGCCCGAGGCGACAACTCGCTGACGACGGCCGTCGACGTCTACAGCCTGGGCGCCATTCTCTACGAACTCCTGACCGGTACTCCGCCTTTCCGTGCCGCCACACCCGCCGAGACGATCGTTGAGGTGCTGGAAAAGGAACCCTCGTCCCCCCGCTCCGTCGATACGAAGATCGATCGCGACCTCAGCACGATCTGCTTGAAGTGCCTGGAGAAGCAGCCGGCGGCAAGATACCGATCGGCCGAAGCGTTGGCCCTCGACCTGCGGCGCTGGCTGAAGGGACTGCCCATCGAGGCCAGGCCCGTGGGAACCTTCGAACGAATTTGCCGGGGATGCCGGCGAAACCCGGCCTTGACCGCCGTCATTACCGTCGCCGTGGCAATCATCGTCTGCATGACCGGCCTCTATATCGGGAGCCTGAACGAAGCGCTCGAACGAGCGCGGATGGCTGGAGACCAGGCACGGTGGTCGGAAGAGGAGACGCGGGATGCCCTGGCCCGCAGCCGTTTCGAGCAGGCCCGGGCGCTGTCGATCGCGGGCCCGCCCGGCCGTCGCTGGACGATCCTCGAACTGGTCGCAGAGGTCGAGACGCTCCGGACGCGCAACCGCTCTGCGCAGGGGACGCTCTCGCACGGAAGCGAGCGTCAGCCCGTGCTGCCCCGCCAAGATGAGCTCCGCAGCGAAGCGGTCACCGCCCTGTTGTTGGCCGATGCCCGGGTGCGCTGGCAGGCAAGTCTCGAGTCATTCGGCCAGCCGGGTTTGACTGCCGACTCGCGGCAGGCGATTGCGTATCTTGTCAAGTCGAATGTCGTTTCGGTCACCGACCTGCAGAGCGGCCGGGTCTTGGCGAGTTGGAGCAATCCGGCACTTTTGGGAGCGACGGCGTTCGGGCTGGCCCCGTCGGCCAAAACGGCCGCGGCATTCGACGCGACGAAGCCTGGCCTTGTTCTGATCGACGCTTCGACCGGCCGCGTCTTGAGGGAGTTGGTCTGGCCCGAACACGAAAGGCCAGACGGTTCCGGCGGGCGGCCGCGGTTCGTCTGGAGTTCTGAGATCGTGTTCAGTCCCGACGGGCGCTATCTCGCCGTCGTCGGCCGGCGTCCGACCGACCAGACCTTGATGCTCTGGTGCCTCGATCGGCCCGATGAGCCAAGAGTCCTGGCAACCATGCCCGAAAACACGGACCTCGGCCCGCCGATCTTTCTACCCGACGGTTCGAAACTCGCTTACGCCACCGGGCGCGATGTGATCAGCGTGTGGGACGTCACCAGGCCGGACGGTGCGTCCGAGATTCGTTTGCCGGTCACCCTGGCGGGCCAGTTTGCGGTGGATTCGAGCGGGCAACGACTCGCACTGGCCGGGGCGAATGCCGATCCCAACAAAGGAACGCTCGTGATCTGGAACCTCGTGGACAGGCGGGAGACGGCACAGATCACCACCGATTTCCCGCTCAAGGCGGCGCCGCTGGCGTTTCACCCCAAAAGGAACTCGCTCGCCGCCGGAACCACGGACGGACGTCTGTTCGTGGTCGACCTGCTTCGGCAGCAGACGAGCCTTGCCATCCCCGGCGCGCATAGCAGCCGTCTCGTACATCTGCGCTGGTCACCGGACGGCAACGACCTGATTTCCTGGGGGCTGGATCTTCCCAACTCACGCCAGGATCGCGGTATCCTCGCGTGCCGCGAGTTTGGTTCCACCCCGACAGACGAAATACCGGTCGACTCGATTGCCGCACCGTTTGGCGCCAGTCCTGACGGCAACTGGCTGGCGACAGTGCACGAGAACGGGCAGCGAATTCGACTGCTGGATCGCCAGGCAGCCGAGGCGGCACGCGAGTTTGCCGATACGGGCCTCCCGGCGGTGACGCACCTGGAATTCAGCCCCGGCGGAGACCGCCTGGTTGCCGCCGATGATTATTCGGTCGTGATCTGGAATCTGGCCGAAGCGAGCGAGGTGGCACGTCTCGACCGCGCGGCCGGTCTTCGCGGTCTGCTCACGTCTGTCGCATTCACTGCAAACGGGGCATGCCTGGCCGCCGAGAACATCGGGAACGACACGGTGGCCGTATGGAACGTCGAGGAGAAGCGGATCGTCCACTCGTTTCAAGCCGGTCCGGTTCAATCGGCCCTGTTCTGCCCCGGCGCCGATCGTCTGGCGATTCTCGGCAACGAGTCCGACCGAATGGTCCTTTGCCAGTCGCTCACGGGACAACGACTGGCGGAGAGGGAACTGCCGGGAGAGCCAGTCCGGCCGTCGGCTTTCAGTCCGGACGGGAATTGGATGGTCGTGCATGTCGGCGCGGAAAGCGATCCGTTGGACGCGATCGCCGAGCGGCAATTGGGGCTGCCGCCGGCGGCGCCAAACGTAATGGTCGAGCCCCTTACCGACGGCCGGCCCAGCCAGACCATCACGGGCCCCTCGGATTTCAACGAGCGAGCCTGTGCGTTCAGTCCCGACGGACGGCTGCTGGCCCTGGGATACCGTGACGGATCCATCACGCTCTGGGACCTGCCGGCGGGCGAGGAAGTGTTCCACGTCCGCTACCGACAGTTGCCGATCACCCAATTGGCCTTTGCCTCGCAAGGACGGCACCTGCTGGTCGGAGACGGCGGTAGAACGATCGGAATGATCGATCTGGCGAAACTCCGAGAAACCCTCACAACGCTGAATCTCGCCTGGTGAGCCCGAGGGCGGGCTCTCTTCGGAATGTCACTCCGAGTGTTGACCCGCTCTGACTGCGGGGTTACAACCGTCAGCAGTGGGTTGCACCTGCCGGGTGCAACTCCTTCGTCGTGGTGGCATCCTGCCGCCGCCCGTGGTCTGGGATTTGCCGAGAGATCGGCGGTAAGGTACCATCGCGACACGCTCAGCCTGATTCATGAGTGATACCCGGCAGGCATCACCCACTGCACACTTGCTTCAAGACGAATCGAGGAACAAGATGGCCGCTCAACTTCGAACCACACGGCGCGGGCTGCTGCAGACTACGGGCGCGTCTCTTCTCGGTTTGGCCCTGGCCGACTGGATCATGACCGACGAGTTGATCGCACTGGCCCAATCCTCGACCGACGGCCTGCAGCCGCTGAACCGGTTTCCCCGAATGATGCAGAACTACCTGGTTCGCCGCGTCCGAGAGGTCGAGGCCCTGGCCAACGAACGCCGGGCGGCGTTGAAGACGAAGGCCGATGCCGAGAAGTACGTGCAGAGCGTCCGCGAGCGGATCCGCACCTGCTTCGGCCCCGAACCGAAACGAACGCCGCTCAACCCGCAGATCACCGGCGTCGTCGAACGCGACGCCTACAACATCGAAAAGGTGATCTTCGAGAGCCGCCCCGGTATGCTGGTAACGGCCAACCTCTACGTGCCCAAGGGGCGCGAGTTCCCCCTGCCCGGCGTCGTGGGCACGTGCGGCCATTCGACCAACGGAAAGGCGGAAACGGCGTATCAGTCGTTCGCCCAGGCACTGGCACGGCAAGGCTACGTCGTCCTTATCTACGACCCCATCGGACAGGGCGAACGGCTCCAGTACGTGACCGAAGAACTCAAGAGCCGCATCGGCGTGGGCGTCCGCGAGCACCTCTATGCCGGCAACCAGCAGATGCTCGTGGGCGAGTTCCTTGGATCGTGGCGGGCCTGGGACGGCGTGCGGGCCCTCGACTACCTGCTCACCCGCCCCGAGGTCGACAAGAAACACCTGGGTGTGACGGGCAACTCGGGCGGCGGCACGATGACAACCTGGCTGTGCGGCGTTGAGCACCGCTGGACCATGGCGGCCCCGGCGTGCTTTGTGACCACTTTCCGTCGAAATGCCGAGAACGAACTGCCGGCCGATACGGAGCAGTGTCCGCCCAAGGCCCTGGCCCTCGGTCTGGACCACTCCGACTTCCTGGCCGCCCTGGCGCCGGCGCCCGTGATCATTCTCGGCAAGGAGAAGGACTACTTTGACGCCCGCGGAGTGGAAGAGTCGTATCGGCGATTGAAGCATCTCTATACGCTACTCGGGGCGGAGGACAATATTGCCCATTTCATCGGCCCGACCTACCACGGTTACACGCAGGAGAACCGCGAGGCCATGTATCGCTGGTTCAACCGGGTCACGCAGATCAGCGACGCCCAGACCGAACCGGCTCTCGAAATCGAGAAGGACGAGACGATCCAGTGCACGCCCAAGGGGCAGGTGTCGGAACTCGGCTCGCGGACCGTGTTTTCCTTCACCAAGGAGAAGGCCGAACAACTCCGCAAGCAGAGGAAGCAGCCGGCGGGCGACGCGATTGCCAAGGCGATTGTCGGCGTGCTCAAGCTGCCCGAGACGGTCGGCGTGCCGGAATATCGCATCCTGCGTCCGATCGGCGGACGCAAGTATCCTAAGAAGACGGCTGTCGCGTATGCCGTCGAGACCGAGCCGGGCATCCATGCCCTGGTGACCCTCTTGCAGGATGAGTCGCGTTATAGCCGCCCGCCGCGGGAAGGCAAGCGAGCCGTCCTTTACGTCTCGCACCAGTCGGCCGACGCCGAGTTGCGGGAAGAGCCGCTGGTCAAGGAATTGCTCGAAGCCGAATCGGGCGTGCCCTTTTTCGCCTGCGACGTCCGCGGGATCGGCGAATCGCAGCCCGACACCTGCGGCGTGAACCAGTATCTGCAGCCCTACGGCAGCGACTTCTTCGGCGCCGCCCACAGCCTGATGCTCGACGACGCCATGCCCGCCCAGCGAACCCGCGACGTGCTGGGCGTGCTCGAGTGGCTGGCCGACAACGGTTACGAAGAAGTGCACCTGGCCGCCAAGGGCTGGGGGGCGATTCCAGCGACGTTCGCCGCGGTCGTGTCGGGGCGAGTCGCGCAAGTGACCCTGAAGAATGCCTTGATTTCCTACTCGGCCGTCGCTGAATCGGAAGACTACACCTGGCCGTTGTCGAGCTTCGTGTGGGACATCCTGGCGACGGTCGATCTGCCCGACTGCTACCAGTGGCTGAAGCAGAAGAAGCAGTTGCGCCAGGTGGCGCCCTGCGGGCCGGCGGACGCGCCGGCGTAGGTGCCTTGCTCAGGGGAACTACAAAGTAGCAGGCACGCTCCGCCGTGCCGTCCGCAGAACTGCCGGAAATCCCGATTTCCCGCGAACGGTGATCGGAGAGTGCCTGCTACTTTTCTTGCCACAAGAGGACTTTGCAGTTCTCCTGGTGTCTTGCTCGATGCACCACCGGGAGCAACAATAGACCTGTTGGAGTCCAGGCCTCAGCCTGCGCATATCGCCGCTCAATCGCAGTGGGGAGTCAACGGCCGCATCGGCAGGCTGAAGCCTGGACTCCAACGGCCAAAGCCGCCTCTCTGCCCTGTGAACTAACAACAGCCTTTTCCCCGGCGGTATTCTTATGTTCCGATTCGCAACGCTTTCGATCGTGGTCATCCTGGCCTTCAACAGTCTCGCCCATGCCGCTGATCGGCCCAATGTGGTGCTCATCATGATCGACGATCTGGGCTACGGCGACATCGCCTGCTACGGCACGGCCGCCGTCAAGACGCCCAATCTCGACCGACTGGCGGCCGAGGGACTGCAATTCACCAGCGGTTACACGGCCGCCTCGACCTGCACGCCCACCCGCTTTGCCACGCTCACCGGCATGTACGCCTGGCGGCAGCCGGGCACCGGGATCGCGCCCCCCAACGCCACGGCCTTGATCCAGCCGGGCACGGTCACCCTGGCCTCGATCATGAAACAGGCCGGCTACGCCACCGGGATCGTCGGCAAATGGCACCTGGGGCTGGGCGAGAAACCCGAGCCCCGATGGAACGGCGACCTCAACCCCGGCCCGCTCGAGATCGGCTTCGACTACTGCTTCCTTATGCCCACCACGGGCGACCGCGTGCCTTGCGTCTACGTGGAGAACCATCGGGTCGTCAACCTCGAGGCCAACGATCCGATCACGGTGACCAACACGAACTCCGACGGCCAACCAACGGGAATCACCCATCGCCACACCCTCAAGATGGACTGGAGCCACGGCCACAACCAGTCGATCGTCAACGGCATCAGCCGGATCGGCTTCATGACCGGTGGACACAAAGCCCGCTGGCGCGACGAGGACATGGGGGACGTGTTCACCGGCAAGGCCGTCGATTTCATCACGAAGCACAAGGCGGAACCGTTCTTCCTGTTCTTCGCCACTCACGACATCCATGTGCCGCGAATGCCTCACGAACGATTCCAGGGCAGCAGCAAGCTGGGCTATCGCGGCGACGCCATCCAGCAGATGGACTCGTGCGTCGGCAAGGTGCTCGACACGCTCGACGAGTTGAAGCTGGCCGAGAACACGTTGGTCGTCTTCTGCAGCGACAACGGCCCCGTCCTCGACGACGGCTACAAGGACGACGCGATCGAGAAGATCGACGGGCACAAGCAGGCCGGCCGCTACCGCGGCGGCAAGTACGGCATCTACGAGGGCGGCACCCGCACGCCCTTCATCACCCGCTGGCCCGGCAAGATCAAGCCGGGCGTGTCGGACGAAATCGTCTGCACGGTCGATTTGCCCGGCAGCATGGCCGCCCTGGTCGGTGCTGAATTGCCGGAGACCGCTTGCCCCGACAGCTTCAACGTCCTCGGCGCCTTGACTGGCCAGGAAGGGAGCCAAGGCCGCGACCACTTGGTGCAGGAAGGCCGCGGGCTGGCCCTGCGTGTGGGCGACTGGAAGTACCTGGAACACCCGACCGCCAAGCCCGTTCAGTCACTGACCTATGAAAAGGGGCCCGGCAAGTTCGAACTGTTCAACCTGGCCGACGATCCGGGCGAAACGACGAACCTGATCGAGAAACAGCCCGAGCGGGCCGAGCAGATGAAGGGCCGGTTGGCGGCTATCCGCGAAGCCGGGCGCTCGCGACCGTAGGGCAAGATACGTTTTCCATGGGTCCCACACAAGGTACGTGTCCCACAGTCGTAGTTTCTTCGCGGATTCCGAGACCGTGAATGATCCGATGGTGATTCAGTATCGCCAACTCGGCACCACCGACCTCCAGGTCAGCTCCATCGGTTTGGGCTGCGTGACTTTCGGACGCGAGATCGACGAACAGACGTCGCTGGCCATCCTCGATCGGGCCGTCGAACGAGGTGTCAATCTCCTCGACACCGCGGCCGTATATGGCGAAGGGGCCTCCGAAGAAATCCTTGGACGCTGGATGGGCCTCCGAGCAACGCGAGACCGGGTCGTTCTGGCAACAAAGGTCTCCGGGCTTCTCACCCGCGATCGCGTGATCGCCTCGGCCGAAGCGAGCCTTCGACGGCTGGCCACCGATCGAATCGACCTGCTGCAAGCCCACGACTGGGACAACCAGACGCCGCTGGAAGAGACTCTGGAGGCATTCGAGCGACTGGTCGAACGCGGCCTGGTGCGCTACTGTGGTTGCAGCAATTGGGACGTAACCCAACTCAACCGCGCCCGGTCGCTGGCCACGGAGCGAAACTGGAGGCCGCTGGCGTCCATCCAGCCGATCTACAACCTGGTCGATCGGCATATCGAGGACGGGCTGCTGGAGTTCTGTTCTTCGCAGCGCGTCGGTGTGATTTCCTACAGCCCGCTGGGCGCCGGGTTTCTGACGGGCAAGTACTGCCGCGGGGGCTCCGTTCCGACCGGCACCCGGTTCGACGTCAAGCCGGCGCACCAGGACATCTATTTCACCGATCGCGGTTTTCAGGTGATGGAGTCTTTGATGTCCTTGACGGAGGAAGCCGGTCTGCCCATGGCACGACTGGCCCTGGCGTGGGTCCTGCGTCAGAACCATGTCACGTCGGTGCTCGTCGGCGCGAGAAACCCGCAGCATGTCGATCAGGCGTTCGAGGCAGTCGAGGCCGCTTGTTCACCAGACCTGCAAGGGCTGCTCGAACGGCTCGGTTCCGTCGGTGGGACTACATAGTGGGGTTCTCCAGAGGCAAGTCTTCCGGCGGTTCTTGTGGTCGGCTCGGGAGAGTCGACCGACGGCAGCGGCGAAGTGGACTGTCTCTCCGACTCGGGCTAAGATAGGCGTCTGGCATCTGTCGGACACCCTCCCTTTCTCCTGGAGCATACTCGGCCATGACGAAACCAACCTACAACCTGTCCCTGAACGTCTCTCGACGACGATTCCTTCAGACTTCGGCGGCCCTGGCCGGAGCCACGGCAATGACCCAACTGCGGACGGCCCACGGGGCCGGGGCCGATGCCCTCGGGGAAGTCCGGATTGGTCTGGTCGGATGCGGCGGACGCGGGACCGGCGCGCTGCTCGACGCCCTGGGGGCGGCCACCAAGGTCATCTATCCCCAACTCGGCTACCACACCGAAGACGTGGCCGAAGGGGCCTCCGTCGAGAAGAAGGACATCAAGGTCGCCGCCCTGGCCGATCTGTTCCCGGATCGGCTGGAACAGTGCAAGAAGCAGATCGAGAAGCTGGGGATCAACGTCCCTGCGAATCGATGTTTCACAGGTTTCGACGCCTGCGGGCAACTGTTGGCTCTTTCGGACGTGAACTACGTGATCCTGGCGACGCCGCCTCGATTCCGCGCCGAGCAGCTCGAAGCCGCCGTCAAGGCGGGCAAGCATGTGTTCATGGAGAAGCCGGTTGCCGTCGACGTGCCGGGCGTGCTTACGGTGATGGCCGCCGGCGAGGCAGCCAGGGAAAAGGGCCTTGGCATTGCCGCGGGCACCCAGCGGCGGCACCTGAAGGACTACCAGGAGACAATTCAGCGAATTCGCGATGGCGCCATCGGCGAGATTGTCTACGCACGTTGTTACTGGAACGGCGGCGAGATCTGGGTCATCCCGCGTGAAGAAGGCTGGAGCGACATCGAGTGGCAGATCCGCAACTGGAACTACTTCACCTGGCTCTCTGGGGATCACTACGTCGAACAACATGTGCACAACCTCGACATCATGAACTGGGTCTTCGGGACGCATCCGGTCAAGGCGATCTCCGGAATCGGCGGCCGCCAGGTCCGCACGGCCGAGGTCAACGGCTACATTTTCGATCACTTCGCCGTGGAGTTCGAGTATCCGGACGGGCAGCGGATGTTCAGCCAGGCCCGGCAGATCAACGGGTGCCAGAACAAGGTCGAAGAGGCCGTCGTCGGCACCCAGGGCGAGAGCAACTGCCGCGACTGGATCGTTTCGGGCGGCGATCGCTGGCGGTTCCGTGGCGAGAAGGTGAATCCTTATCGCCAGGAACACGAGGACCTGATCGCCAGCGTCCGCGCCGGCGAGCCGATCAACGAGGCCCAGGCCATCGCCGAGGCCACCATGACGGGCATTCTGGGGCGGGAAGCCGCCTATAGTGGCAAGGAAATCAGTTGGGAGGAGGCCATGAAGTCCACCACTCGCCTTGGTCCCGAGAAACTCCAGTTCGGCGACTACCCGATTCAGCCGGTGGCCATGCCGGGAAAGTACAAGTTTTCGTAGCACAATGGTCGGCCCGGGAAGACGTCTGAGCCAATATCAGAAGTCAAGTCTCTCGGTTTCGGTAATCGCGATATCGAGAGACGGCAACATGTCGCCGGGCACCTTGTCCGTTGCACGATACCGCTCGACGAAGACTTCGGCGATGCGGGCAAACGGAATCTGGACATGCTTCATACGGTCCTTGTAGTCTGCCTCTTCGTTGACTGCTTCGCCCGAGAGAAAGAGGATCCACGTCTCGATATGCCACTTGGGAATCCAGAGAGCGATGTGTTCGTTATCGCTCCGTGGCGTCAGTCCGTTCGATTCGAGGGCGCAAGCCAGTCTCTGGCATCGCCCTTCTACCGAGGACTCGTCGGCATCTGTGCCGACGAGCAGCCCAACTCGCTGATGGCTTGCCTTGCGGCGGTAAGCCTGAGTTTCGAGAGGATATTGCTTCTCGATCCACTGTTTCGCCGACCCACGACCAACCGGATAAGGCAGTACTCGAAGCTCTTTGCGGTGATATCCCAGTTTGAGAAGAACCTCGCGGGCGAATCGCTCCAAGAGCCTGTCTTCCACAAGGACGGCGACGCGAACGCCTCGCTTTCAGACCATGCCTCACTCCCACCCTCGGGCCACGATTTCGGAGGGCGGCAATACCTCATCATTTGTCCATTCGAACGGCTTCACCGTCACGAGGCCCGCTTCCTCGCGGAAGAACCGTACGCCGTGTTGTGCTGCCAGATAGTCGATCAGCTCAGGATGATGCGATATGAGCAAGCACTGTCCTTCCTGGTCCTGCACTCGGTCGCTGAGTTGTGTCAGCCAGGGCTGAAGCTCTCGTAGAGCCACGAAGTTATCGGGCTCGTCGACACACAGGACCGCGCCAGGCTTCACGGCCGCGTGCAACATGGTGAAAAGAGCGAACAGACAACGCTGGCCGTCAGACAGGTCGTTGAGAGAAAGGGAGAAGGGTTTTTGTCGGTTTGCCGAGGGGCCGCTGAACTCGAAGTCAAACTGCAACACTCGACCTGATTCCCCGCGGCGTTCGAGCCGGAAGTCGCGAAAACTCTCCAACACTCCATCTCTCAACGATTCCCGCAGCGAGTTCACGACTTCAAAAGACTGCTGCGAAAGGTGCCGGAGCCATCCGACCAACTCCTCCAGATACAGGCCAGGGCTATCGACTTCACGGTCGGCAACCGGGGCCATTCTTCGAGGGTCCGGCGAGAAGACATAGATGTCCTTCAGACGATCGCGAAACCACGTCAACCGGCGATTATCATGCCTGTCGGGAATGGTCGCGATTGCCGAGCGGGACCAGTCGAAAGGAAAACTGGGGCCGCGGGAACCGTCATCGCGAAACAGATGGGCATCGCTTCCGTCGAAACAGTAGAGTTTCTTCTCGTCGAACGTGAGTTCCTCGCTCTTGACTCTTCGTCTCATTCGCGACAGTTCGTGTTCAACGGACAGCCGATACCGGTAAACACCGTCGCCTTCTATGTTCAACTCAAACGTCTGCTCCTGGCGTCGGTCCCAGGCTGTAAGTGTCCCTTCGCGAAAAGCTGAATCGACGCCCGTTCCGCCCACAATGAAATCGCGCAGGATCCCAAGAACGTCGAATACGGTCGACTTACCGGAGCCGTTGTCACCGAGGATCAATTGCAGCGAAGCCGGCAGCCATTCAAAATTGACGAGGCATTTGTAGTTGTCCACATATAGGCGAGTGATCATTGGCCCAGCCTTTTCTGCTTGCACTCCGTCCGCGCCGCTGCTATGTCGGCTTTCATCGGTTCGTTGCGAGTAGCAGCATCACAATCAGCGGCGGCCCCCGAAAGACCACCGTGTTGCCTTCATCATGGCCCTGCGTGAAACATCGTCTGTAGGAATTCTCGGGGACATGCCGACAGTGGTCAACCAAGCCCCCTTGATGGGGGCTATAATCTGGCGATTCCAACGGTTCCAGGAGGTGGCAAGCCGTTCTTTGTGTTGCTATGATCCTAACATCCCCACAACAGAGTCCCCGAATCGCCACGGATCTGAGGCCGGTTGCTCATGTCTACGCCGCTGATAGAAACGAACTTCAGAATGATCGATTGGGCGATTGTGATCGCCTACCCGTTGATCTCTCTGGGAATCGGGCTGTATGTTCGCAAGCTGGTCGTCAACATCCAGGATTTCATCGTGGCCGGGCGCGGGCTGGGTGTCTGCCTGGGCATCGCCACGATGACCGGCACGGAACTGGGCTTGATCACGGTCATGTACAGTTCCCAAAAGGGCTTCACGGGCGGATTCGCGGCTTTTCACATTGCCTTGATTGCAGGAATTGTCACCTTTGTCGTGGGGGCCACGGGATTCATCGTATTCCGGCTCCGCGAGATGGGCGTGATGACCATCCCCGAGTTTTACGAACGGCGTTTCGACCGCAAGACTCGCATCCTCGGCGGAATCATGATGGCCTTTGGCGGGATTCTGAACATGGGGCTGTTTCTGAGCGTCAGCGCCAAGTTCATCGTAGGCATCACCGGCACGGCCAACGTTGCCATGGCGCTGCCCGCGATTTCGGCCGCCCTCACGATTCTCGTGCTGATCTACACCTGCCTGGGCGGGATGGTTTCGGTGGTTGTTTCCGACTACGTGCAGTTCGTCGTGCTGTCGTTTGCCCTGGTGCTGGCCAGCGTGCTTGCCGTCGCGGAATTGGGTTGGACGAACATTTTCGAGACCGTGCAGGCGGAGATGGGGCGGGGCGGGTTCGACCCGACCGTTTCGGAGAGCGGCTTCGGCTGGGAGTACGTCATCTGGATGGGCTTCCTGGGCCTGGTCAGTTGCGGCATCTGGCCCACGTCGGTCGCCCGAGCCCTGGCCATGGACAGCCCGCAGGCCGTCAAACGCCAGTACATGTTCACGTCGGTTTCCTTCATGATTCGGTTCCTGATCCCCTATTTCTGGGGCATCTGTGCCTTCGTGTTTGTCGCCCAGCATGAGAATCTCAGGGATTTGTACTTCCCGGCGGGGTGCCCGGCCCCGGCGAAGCTCCCCGACGGGGTGGTCGCAGCCGACAATCTTTACGCCATGCCCCAGTTCCTCGGGCAGATCCTTCCGGTCGGGCTGATCGGTCTGGTGACGGCCGGCATGATCGCCGCCTTCATGTCGACCCACGACAGCTACCTGCTCTGCTGGAGCAGCGTATTGACTCAGGACGTGATCGCTCCCATCCGCCAGTCGCGCGGCACGCCGCTCAGTTCCAGAGCGAGGGTCGTGTTGACGCGTGTTCTCATCGTGGTGATCGGGATCGGCGTGTTCGTTTGGGGATGGCTTTACGAAGGGCGAAACGACGTCTGGGACTATATGGCGGTTACCGGGGCGATCTACTTCAGCGGCGCCTTCGCCTTGCTGTTGTGCGGACTCTACTGGCGGAGGGCCAGTTCCACCGGCGCCTTTCTGGCCTTGCTGACCGGCGGGACCGCAATCCTCGGCCTGACGCCCCTGCAGGATGCTCTGGGCCGGTGGCTGACGGGGCTGGCAGGCGTGGCTGCCAACGTCGGCCTGATGACCCCGCTTCAGAACGCCGTCCACATCGAGATTCGCAGCGAACGCGTGGGGCTGGTTTCGATTGCCGCCACGATTCTGGTGATGGTTCTTGGCTCGCTACTGTTTCCCGACCGCAAGAAGAACGCTGGGCAAGTCCCCGACGCCAATGAAGGAGATACCTGATGCCTCTGGAATACTGGATCTTTCTCTGGAAGGTCGTGCTCATCGGGGGCGTGGCCCTGTTCACCGTCTTGGCCGTGGTCGTGACCATCGGTGGTGCCTTGGATATCCGGCGTCTTTTCAAAACGCTGCGTGAAGAGCATGCACGGGCCACGGCCGAGGACGTGGCGCAGAAGGAGCAATGAGCATGTCGCCTGCGCTGGTTGTGACCACTCTGGTGGTTATCGGTATTGGGGGTATCTTTGCCCGGTCGATGGTTGTTCGCGTTCTGTGCTGGCTTTTCGCGACGCCGCCTCTCCTGGCCGGCTGTTTCGCTCTCTGGCAAGGTGGTATCGCAGAACCGTTCTCTGAGAAGCAGATGTTCGTGTTCTGCGCGGGTGCGTTCTGGCCTGCTTTTGGCTGTTTGATCGGCCAGATCCTCACCTACCGCAGCCGCACCGTGCATCTCGGCCGTTCCGCTCTGACGGTCGCGTTTTTTTCTTGCCTCCTCGGCTCCCCATGCTCCGCCGACAACCTGCTCAGCAATCCGGCCTTTGAGTCGGCCCTCGCACCGCATTGGGAGAAACGCACGCCGGAGGATGAAACCCACACGCTTCGCCGCGTGGAACATGCCGGCCGGAACGGCTCCGCGGCGGCCGTGCTGGAGAATATCCAACCCTCCTACACCCGGCTCCGCCAGGGCGCCGACCGCTCGATCGCAGTCGAGCCCGGCAGCCTCATCGAACTATCCGCCTGGGTACGGAGCGAGATGACCGACGACGCGGACATCACCTTGCAGGTCTATTGCATGGATGCCGCCGGCGACGGCATTCTGGCACAGCCGCGATCGCCCGCCATGAGCGGGGCCTTCGACTGGACGCGCGCCAACGTCTGGCTCGCCGTGCCGGAGGAGACGGCCTATGTCATGGCCTACCTGCAAGTGCAGGAAGGCACGGGCAAGGTCTATTTCGACGACGTCGAACTGGCAGTTCGCCAGAAGCCGCTGCCCCGGCCACCCGCCCCCAAGGTCGTCTTGTTGAGCGACTTGCCGGACGACAGCCGTTGTTTGGCGGACTTGAAGACGTTGTTCGAGGACGGTCTGATCCCTGTGGCGGCCGACGAGGCGGCGACAGCGCTGGCCGACGCCCGAGGGTGCCTCGTCCTGTACGAGGATCAGGAAGCACCGAAGGCCGTCTGTGACGCTATCGAATCGTTCGCCCGATCCGGCGGACGGGTCTTCATGGACATCCGTAACTTCGCCCAGTGGCAGGCAGCGCAGGCCGTTCAGGTCAAGGTGGGAACGGTGAAGGGCGTTCCGGCTGAGACTCAGATGGAGGCCGGAGTGCGCATTGTCTCCGCGGCACCGGTTACCGCCGGCTTTGCCCCCGGTCAGATCATGCCCCGGGCGAGCTTCCCCGAAGGGAACCTCTGGGTGCTCCCCAAGGATTTCAAACGGCCCGGTATGGAGGTGCTCGCCGTCGCGGCACAAGACGAGCCGGGGATCGTGCAACTCGAGGTTGGCGAGGGCCTCGTGGTTGCCGCCGACGTGCTTTCGCTGCGCGAACCCTATTGCCGGAATATCGACGCCTACTACAAGTACACGCCCATCACCAACACGCTCACCAACCCGGTGCAGTTCGGCCGCTATTTCGCGAGGAAGTTCACCTACGCCGAGTTCGTCGACCAGATGAAGGCCGTCGCCGACGCCTCCCCCAAGATTCGCTTCGCGGAAGAAGGACCGGCCAGCGACGGGCAGCCGATCTGCAGCCTCAACCTGGGAACCGCGGGCAAGCCCCTCTACTTCTTCTATGCCGCCGCCCACGGCAGCGAGTGGGAGCCCGGCTACGGGCTGCTCTGTCTCGCCGGACTGCTTGCCGAGGGGCGATTTGCCGACGTCGTCGATCTCGGCCAGGTGGAAGTAAAGATTGTTCCTCTGCTCAACCCCAGCGGCTACGACGCCCGGCGGCGGCAGAACGCCAACGGTGTGGACCTCAATCGCCAGGGCGAATTCGAGTGGGAACGGTTCCAGGGCCGCGACAGCAACGAGAACGGAACCTGGGAGGCCTTCGACTACGACTGGAAAGGCACCGCTCCGCTGACTGAACCCGAAGCAAAGGTCTACCGCTCGATCGCCGAACGCGAGAATCTCTACTGTGTTCTCGACTTCCACGGCAACACCAGCGCCACGAGCAACAAGCTGGCCGTACTGCCGGCAACGGCCCGGGCGGACAACGGCATTCGGGCGACGCGGCTCCAGCAGATCGCCAATGCGCGGCTCCGCGGCCGCCATTTGCTTCGGCAAGAGCCGGAAGAGATCTGCAAGCAGTACCTGCTCGAGCGAGTCCAGCAGGGCGGCCGGACGCCGTTCCTGATGAACAACTCGGCCAAGAATCGCTACGGGTTGCTCATCGAACTGACGGCCGGCTACCCGTCGTCCTACGGCACCGTCCTCCAGACGGACGTTACCTGCGAATTGTGCCGGGCCCTGTTCGAGGCGTACCCGCCCGGCGAGTGATACTCTGGAGTAGGGTGCGTCTTGACGCACCAATTCATTGTCACTAACGCCCGGTGCGTCAAGACGCACCCTACCGGAGAATTTGAGCGATGAATGCCCCACGTTGCCGCAATATGCGTTTCTGGCTGTTCAATCTGTGTCTCTTGCTCTTGCCGACAACCGCAATCGCCGCAGACCTTGCGGAAGAGATGAAGCAGGTTTCCTCGAGAATCGTCTACGAGACCTGGCAGAACGACAACTGGGAACTGTTCACGATCCGTGCCGACGGTTCCGACATGGTCAATCTGACCAAGACGCCGGATCAGAACGAACTGTGCCCGCACGCGTCGCCGGACGGCACCAAGATCTGTTTCGTATGCGATGAAGGCACGGGCGCCGACAAGATTCGGAACGTCTACGTCATGAATCTCGACGGAACCGACCGCAAGCTGGTGGCAAAGAACGCCCGGCAGCCCTGCTGGAAGTTCGATTCCACCGCGATCGCCTACCTGAAAGGCGAAGTGGAACAGTTCACCTTCACGGACTATGCCACCCAAGGCATCTTCATCTACGACCTGGCGAGCGGCGAGCACAGGCAGCATCCCAACCACGATCTCATGCACCTCTACAACGTCTGCTGGTCGCCCGACGGCAAGTGGTTCGTGTCGACCGTCCACGCCGGAATGGGCTACAAGCACGGCATTCTGGCGATTGAAGCCGACGGGCAGGACGTCTATGATTTGGAGATCCCCGGCTGCCGGCCGGACATCAGTCCCGACGGCAAACGCATCGCCTGGGGCCCCAGCGACTGGGCCCTTCGCATCGGCGACCTCGATTTTTCCGGCGAGACGCCCAAGGTGCTCAACGCCCGCGACGTGGTGACCAGCGAGAAGCCGATGAAGATCTACCACGTCGACTGGTCGCCTTGCGGGAAGTACATCGCTTTCAGCCGAGGACCAGACCGGAAGATTCTGGGCACGATTCCCGAGGTCGTGGGGGCGAAAGCCAAAGGTTGGGATATCGGCGTGGCCGACGTCAGCCAGACGAACCGCTGGATGCCGATCACATCCGACGGAAACTGCAACAAGGAACCCGACTGGATCCCACCTGCCAAGGAATCGCCATGAGACGTGTCCTATCGTTTGCCGTCCTTGCGGCGATCACCTCCTCCGGAGCGTGCCAGAAGGTCGATCGTTCCGCACCGCCCCCGGCGGCTCCGCCTTCGGCTGAGGTCTTCGTGACCAAGAGCGGTGCCGAGATGGTGCGCATCCCCGCCGGCCGTTTTGTGATGGGTCGCGACGACGGCCCGCCCGAGCAGGGACCGGCCCACGAGGTGGAACTCGATGCATTCTATATCGATCGCTACGAGGTGACTCAGGCGGTCTATGCGAAGATGGACCCGGTCAACGGGTCGCACTTCAAAGGCCCCGATCTGCCCACCGAGATGATCGGCTGGGGCAAGGCGGCCTTGTACTGCAACATGCGGTCTGAGGCGGAGGGGTTCAAGCCCTGCTACAACGAGTACGGCGAGTGCGATTTCGAGGCCGACGGGTACCGCCTGCCCACGGAGGCCGAATGGGAATACGCCTGCCGCGCCGGCAGTGACTCTGCCTATGACTTCGGCTCCGATGCCGGCCGATTGGGTGAGCACGCATGGTTCGCCGGAAATGCGAACAAGAAGACCCACCCCGTCGGACGCAAGAGCCCCAACGCCTGGGGCCTCTACGATATGCACGGCAACGTGGCCGAATGGTGCAACGATTTCTATGCCCCGGACTACTACGCCGAAAGTCCGGCAGAGAATCCCCGCGGTCCGGCCGAAGGGGAAAAGAACGTGCTCCGCGGCGGCCACTGGGGCGCCAGCTCCGAATCGTGCACGTCGGCTTTTCGAATCGGCGAAGAACCCGGCTTTTCCGACGCCTGCTTCGCCCGAGATGCGATCGGTTTTCGCTGCGTGAGGAAGGCCGCTGCGGAAACGCCGGCAGAGGGAGCCCCGCAACAGCCGTTGTCGGCGAGTACTCCGCCGCACAATCTGCGGGTGAAACAAAGCTCTTGTCCAACCACCACGGATCTCGTGTCGAAATCAACATCCGCTCGCATCGAACCGAATAATGCAATCCTTGCAGAGAGCCGTGAACAGAGAAGAGGCACCGGTACTCTGCGTCGAAGTACCGGTGATTCTTCTCTGTTCGATGTCTGCATGAGAGCTCCCGACGCCAACGATTGCAATAGGGTCCTGCCGCGTTTGAAGCAACGTATCGTCCGCGATGCAACGGGCAGGGAAAATGGTGGTCAAGAGGGGCGAGGAGGAGGCGTCTTAAGAGGAGCGCCCGGCATGCCGCTTTCCAGCCTCACGATTCTGGCGTCTGTGGTGCGTGCGCAACCCGAGAAGACGAAACTTGCGGGTTTTGTCTACGACGACGTCTATCTCCGACATCTCACCGGCTCCGGACACCCGGAGCGTCCGGAACGGCTCCAGGCGATCGTCGATCGGCTGCAGGCCGCCGGGCTGTTGGAGAAGTTGCGTCGCATCAAGCCGCGGCCTGCCGAGGAGAAGTGGCTGACTGCCGTTCACACGCCCGAGCACATCGCAGCCCTTCGCCAGTTGTACGCAGAAGGGAACCGGTTTGCCGGATCGCGTGACACGCCGATCTCCGAGTCGTCCTATGACGTCGCCCTTGTGGCGGTCGGCGGCGTCCTGGCGGCCGTCGACGCCGTGATGGCGGGTGAGGTCCGAAACGCGTTCTGCGCCGTCCGGCCGCCGGGCCATCATGCCACGCCGGATCGGGCCATGGGATTCTGCCTGCTCAACAACGTGGCCATCGCCGCCCGCTACGTCCAACAACAACACAAGCTGGGCAAGGTGCTGATCGTCGACTGGGACGTCCATCACGGCAACGGCACGCAGGACATCTTCTACAAGGACCCGAGCGTCTTCTACTTCGGCGTTCACCAGCACCCCTTCTATCCCGGTACGGGCAGCGCCGACGAGCGGGGGGAAGGTGACGGCAAGGGCTTCACTTTGAATGTGCCGCTACCGGCCGGCAGCGGCGACGCCGAGTTCCAACAGGCGTTCACGCAGAAACTGGTACCCGCAGCCCGGGAGTTCCGGCCCGACTTCGTACTTATTTCGGCCGGTTTCGACGCCCATAAGGACGATCTTCTGGGCAGGATGCAAGTGACGACGGAGGGCTTCGCCCAACTCACGTCGATTGTCAAACAAATCGCCGAAGAGCATTGCCACGGGCGTCTGGTTTCGGTCCTCGAAGGAGGCTATGATCTGGACGGTCTGGCGGCCTCCGTCGAGGCACACGTGCGGACGCTTTCTTCTGCATGGAATTGACACTGTAGAATCGTATCCCCCGCCTATGTTGTTCCACACCTGGGTCTTTCTGGCCTTCTTCCTCGCCTTCTACCCGATCTACCTGCTGATCAAGGGAACGCGGCTCAAGCTGCCGTGGCTGCTGGCCGCTTCCTATTTGTTCTACGGCTGGTGGAATCCGGTCTATCTTCTGCTGATCCTCTGGGCCACGACCGTCGACTACCTGGCCGTGCTGGCCATGGCACGGACGGGCTGGAAACGGCTGTGGCTGACGGTGAGCATCGTCAACAACCTCGGACTACTGGGCTTCTTCAAGTACGGCCGCTTCGTGGTCGACAATGTGAACGCGCTGGCCGAGCGGTTCGATCTGCCCTACGCGCTGAGCGATCCGAACGTCTGCTTTCTCAGTGACGGCCTGAACGCGGTTCTCTCGTCGTTGCACCTCCCCTACCACGTGCCCGATTTCAGCTACCTGCTGCCGGTCGGCATCTCCTTCTATGTCTTCCAGTCGATGAGCTACACGATCGACTTCTATCGGGGACAGGTCGAGTTGGAACGCAGCTTCATCCGCTACGCCACCTTCGTCTCGTTGTTTCCGCAACTCGTTGCCGGGCCGATCGAACGGGCCAGCCACCTCCTGCCCCAGTTGTATGGAACGCCGAAGGTTACGCGAGACGACGTGGCCGACGGCCTCTCGCTGTTCGTCGTTGGTCTATTCAAGAAGGTGGCCCTGGCCGACTACCTGGCCATGTACGTCGACCCGGTGTATGCCGCCCCGGAAGAATACCGGTCGCCGGCCCTGCTCCTGGCCACGTTTGCCTTCGCCTGGCAGATCTACTTCGACTTCAGCGGCTACACCGACATGGCCCGCGGCATCGGCCGGCTGATCGGTTTCCGCCTCATGCTCAACTTCAACAATCCGTACCTCGCCACGGGACTGGGCGATTTCTGGCGCCGCTGGCACATCAGCCTCTCCACATGGTTCCGCGACTACGTCTATATCCCGCTGGGCGGCAACCGTCACAGCGAACTGCGAACCTACGTGAACATGGTCCTGACGATGTTGATCTCGGGTCTCTGGCACGGCGCCATGTGGACCTTCGTCCTCTGGGGCGCCGTCCACGCCGCCGGCCGCGTGCTGACCCGGTGGCTGGAACAGACCGCCATCTACCGCGATCGCGTACCCACGCTTGCCAAGCAGGTGCTCACCTTCTCCATCGTCATGCTGGCCTGGGTGTTCTTTCGGGCGCAGAGCACCGGCGACGCGTGGCTGATTCTCGGGCGAATCTTCACCAGCGGGCTAGGCGATCCGGCCTTCCCCCTGTTGCTGGCGGGGCTTGTGCTGTCGATCTGGTTATACCAGTACGTTTTTGAATCGAAGTTCCAGAAGATCGTCAGCGCGGGCCCGGTGCGGCTGGCGCTGGTTGTCGGTATGCTCGTTTACATGGCCACCGTCGTGACATCGGGCAATCAAGAGTTCATCTACTTCCGCTTCTAGCAGCCCCAGTTCCGATGATTTCGTTTTTTGTTTCAGTCCCGAAGGGACGACCCTAAACCAGCCCAGGGTGGAGCGACGTGAGTGCAACGAACGTCGCGCAACCCTGGGATGCAAGGATTGTCCGACGTTTTTTGTTTCAGTCCCGAAGGGACGACCCTAAACCAGCCCAGGGTGGAGCGACGTGAGTGCAACGAACGTCGCGCAACCCTGGGATGCAAGGATTGTTCGACGCTTTTTGTTTCAGTCCCGAAGGGACGACCCTATGCCAGCCCAGGGTGGAGCGACGTGAGTGCAACGAACGTCGCGCAACCCTGGGATGCAAGGATTGTCCGACGTTTTTGTTTCAGTCCCGAAGGGACGACCCTAAACCAGCCCAGGGTGGAGCGACGTGAGTGCAACGAACGTCGCGCAACCCTGGGATGCAAGGATTGTTCGACGCTTTTTGTTTCAGTCCCGAAGGGACGACCCTATGCCAGCCCAGGGTGGAGCGACGTGAGCAACGCGAACGTCGCGTAACCCTGGGACGGTTCCGATGATCCCGTTTTCGTTTCAGTCCCGAAGGGACGACCCTAAGCCAGCCCAGGGTGGAGCGACGTGA
>Ga0209723_1000305_pt1 | contig 95474 bp, 110 predicted proteins | sample BiotimSIPDNA_2_FD_185750 | JGI IMG/M metagenome (GOLD analysis project Ga0209723, IMG submission 185750) | Anaerobic biogas reactor microbial communites from Washington, USA - Biogas_R2 time_0 SIP DNA (SPAdes) (version 2) | ecosystem: Engineered > Bioreactor > Anaerobic > Unclassified | place... | reverse complement strand
CGTCCACCTATTGCCTGTTCGCTAAGCTCACAACGGCAATTCTGCTCACATTCGTTCGCAGACCGGATGAAAAGCAAAGCAGTTTGCTTTTCATCCACTCAGCCAACTCTCCGTTTGTCGCTCGCTTTGTTGTTTCTATTCTTACACGAAATGAAGACTTTTTCAAAGATTAAAATAAAGAAAAAATAATCTAAATAAATTAAAGGGGCAGGTGAGACCAAAAAGATTTTAATTAATTTCGCGATAATCAATTATCAGCTGACAATAAAGAACCAAAAAACAATAGCGATAATAATTCTATAAACACCAAAAGGGATAAAATTACGCTTTCTGATAAAAGAAAGCAAAAATTTAATACTAAATAAGGCGACTATAAAAGAAACAATAAAACCAATGCTCAAAATTCCAAATTGATCTTTGGAAAATGTGTCAGCGCTTTTGATAAGATCTAAACCACTCGCTGCCACCATAGTCGGCACCGCAAGAAGAAAAGAAAATTCTACGATAACTTTTCTCTTAATACCTAAAGCTAGTCCGCCAACTATGGTAGAAGCCGAACGTGAGAGGCCGGGGATGATTGATAACGATTGACAGACTCCTATCCAAAAAGATTTTTTATAAGAAATTTCCGAAAGATTGCCTGTTTCTCCACTTGTTTCTGGGGTTTGGGTTGGTTCTTTGTAAAACCATTCAAAAAGAATCAGAGCAATTCCACCTAAAAATAAAGCTATCAAAACCACTTGCTGGTTACCGAGCAGGTAAGTTTTTACGACTTTGTAAAAAGTGAGTCCGATAATTCCTGTTGGCAAAAAAGCGACAAACAATTTTTTAATATTTTCAATCTTAAATAAAGCTTTCCAATATAAAAACACTACCGAAAGAATGGCTCCAAGTTGAATAATAATTTCAAAACTTTTAAGAAAATCTGATTTAGAGATTTTTAAAATTTCGCTAGCTAAAATGAGATGACCTGTGGAGGAAATAGGCAAGAATTCTGTGACACCTTCTATGATTCCTAAAATAAAGCTTTGAAAAATTGCCATAACGTTTATTGTAACACAAATTAATGATAGATTGACTTTTTTTATCCAATTTGCTATAATTAGGGGTAGGCTATTCGAGAAAGCTGAGGGGGCGTCTCTGGTTATCAAATCATCGGTAATCGGGGGCGTCCCCATTTTTATTTATATTTTTTAATGCAGAATTAACACAGAAAAAGTGGAATAAAAAATCAAGCGGTTTTTGGGTGTAATGGGTTAATTTTGATTTGACACTTTTCTTCTTATTTGTTAGCTTAAAAGGAGCCCGTTTAAGGGCTTTTTAATGGGTATTTATATATGGCAAAAACTTCAGTAAAAGCAAGAGCTTTAAAAAAACCGAAATTTAAAACTCGGGCAGTTAACCGCTGTTTCAAATGTGGTAGAAGTAGAGGTTATATGGGTGATTTCGGACTTTGCAGAATATGTTTTCGTGAGCTTGCTAATGAAGGTAGAATACCGGGAGTAAAAAAATCATCATGGTAACCGATCCGATAGGAGATTTTATAGTTAGAATAAAGAATGCCGGAGTTGCAAAAAAGAAGACTGTTTCGGCGCCTTTTTCAAAAATTAAACTTGCTATAGCCGAGTTACTTTTGGCTAAAGGATATATTGCTGGAGTAACCCAAAAAACCAAAAATAACCTAAAATATCTTGAAATAACTTTGCTTTATTCAACTGACGGCAAATCAGCGGTTTCAGGGGTTGAAAGGGTTTCTAAACCATCTAGACGTTTGTATGAAAGCGCTAAGAATATAAAGAGATTTCGCAGAGGTTTTGGTTTGTCGGTATTTTCCACTCCAAAAGGCATTATGGCAGATGTGGACGCTAAGAAAAATAATTTAGGTGGAGAATTTTTGTTTAATATTTGGTAAAACGAATAAATAAAAATGTCACGAATTGGGAAAAAAGGAATAAAGATACCAGAAAAAACAGAAGTTGTTATGAATAACGGCTTGGTTTCTGTTAAAGGTCCCAAAGGTTCTCTTGAAAGAAATTTTAGATCTGATGTTACTATCTCTATAAATGATGGTCATATTTCTTTTTCTATCGCCAAAGAGAACAAACAAACTAGAAGTTTGTGGGGCACCTACGCTTCTCATTTAAAAAATATGATAAAGGGTGTCAACGAAGGTTTTGAGAAAAAGCTTATTTTGGAAGGGGTTGGATATAAATCTCAAGTTAACGGTAACAAATTGGTTTTGGCTTTAGGTTTTTCTCATCCAGTAGAAGTAGAAATCCCTTCTGAATTAACAGTTAAAGCTGAGAAAAATATAATTTCAGTTTCTGGTATGGATAAAGAATCTGTAGGAGCTTTTACCGCTAAGGTTAGAGCTTTGAAGAAACCGGAGCCATACAAAGGTAAGGGTTTCAGATATGACAATGAGGTTATCAGAAGAAAACAAGGTAAGAAATCTGTATAATTACAATGAACACAAAGGTAAAAAAAATTCAGAGAGCAAGAAGAAGAAAGCGTATCAGAGCTAAGGTTTTTGGTACCAGCGAAAAACCAAGACTTTCTATATTTAAATCCAACAGATACATTTCCGCTCAGTTGATAGACGATAGCAAAGGGGTGACTTTAGTAGCAGGCACCAGCAAAGGCTTAAAAGAAAAAAGCGCTTTGGAAAGAGCTAAAGCTGTCGGGGTTATGATTGCCACCCAAGCTAAGGCTAAAAAAATAACCAAAGTTGTTTTTGACAGAGGAGGTTATCTTTATACCGGTTCTGTTTCAGCATTGGCTCTTGGGGCTAGAGAAGGTGGTTTGGAGTTTTAATAATAAAATTAATTATGATAGATACAGAAGAAAAAATAATAGAAGAGGAAATAGCAGAAACTGACGAAGAGGTTGCTGTTCAAGATCAAGACAGCGCAGACGATGTTGCGTCCGAGCCAGTTGAGTCGGCTGTGTCGCCAGTCAAAAACAACAGACGAAAAAATGAACGCCGACCTTCTAGAAGATCTGAAAGAGCCAGACAAGAATTTGAAAACAAAATTATAAGTGTCAGGAGGGTCACTAGAGTGGTTTCTGGTGGTCGCAGATTTAGTTTTAGTATTGCTGTTGTTATTGGTGATAAGAAAGGCAAAGTTGGGGTTGGGGTTGGTAAGGCGTCTGATACTCCGATTGCAATAGAAAAAGCTATCAGAAACGCTAAAAAGAATATGATTAAAGTCGCGCTTACTCCTAGAGGTTCTATTTCTCATCCAACGGAGACCAAATATGCAAGCGCCAGAGTGTTTTTAACTCCGGCTCCAGGTAAAGGTGTTATTGCTGGTAGCGCTGTCCGAGTAGTTTTGGAGTTAGCGGGGGTTAAAGAAGTTTCTTCTAAAATTTTATCTAGATCAAAAAATAAACTCAATATAGCCAGAGCTACTGTTAAAGCTTTGAAACAATTGAAAACCAAAAAAGTTAAATAAAAGAAAATGCAATTTCATAATCTAAAAAAGAATAAATCAAACAGGAAAGCCAGACAGATTGGTCGCGGTGGTATTCGTGGTAAGACCTCAGGCAGAGGCACCAAGGGTCAAAATGCCAGAAGTGGTAGAAAAAAGAGACCAGAAATGCGAGATATCATAAAAAGATTACCAAAACTTCGCGGACGTGGGAAAAATTCTTTGAAATCTAGATTAGAAAAAGCTTTTCCAGTAAAACTTTCTGTGTTGGACGAAAAATTCGCTACTGGCGCAGTTATAAATCGCAAAGTTCTTTTAGAAAATGGTATTATTGTTAAAAAAGCAGGGAAATTACCAAGGGTGAAAATTTTATCTGATAAAAAAGATATTAAAAAGAACTTCCAGTTTGAAGACGTGGAAGTGTCGGAAGCGGTTAAAAAAGTGTCAGCTTAATTTGTTAATTAAAGATGAATAGTTTCATTTACAAAACAAAATTAGTTTTAGGGGACAAGATTTTAAGAAGCAGAATTATATTCACTCTTTTTGTTTTAGTGCTTTTCCGTTTTATGGCAACTATTCCTATTCCTGGTATTGACGCTCTTAAACTTCAACAATTTCTTTCTGGTAATGACTTCTTTGGACTTTTGAACATCTTCTCTGGAGGCGGTCTTTCAAATCTTTCTATAATAATGCTTGGTGTTTCTCCTTACATTACTTCTTCTATTATTATGCAACTTATGACAGTAATGTTTCCGAAACTCAAGGCGATGTATCAAGAGGAAGGGGACGCTGGTAGAAAAAAGTTCACTCAATATTCAAGGTTGCTGACCGTGCCTTTGGCATTAATGCAAGGTTACGCTTTTATTGTTTTGTTGCAAAATCAAGGCATTTTAGCTAATTTGGGCACTTTTTCTCTGATCACTAATCTTGTTGTTATTGCGACTGGGTCAATTTTGTTAATGTGGCTCGGTGAGCTTATAAGTGAATTTGGGGTTGGTAATGGTGTATCCATCATTATCTTTGCTGGTATCGTATCGGTTTTGCCAAGCTCAGTAGGTCAACTTATATTTACTTTTGAACCATCACAGTTGCCGTCTTATATCGGGTTGGCAGCTGCCTCAGCTTTAATTATCTGGGGTGTGGTTATTATCACTGAAGCTGAGAGACCAATACCGGTTACTTACGCTAAACAAGTGAGGGGTAATAAAATGTACGGTGGGGTTTCTACTTATCTTCCACTCAGAGTCAACCAAGCTGGAGTTATTCCTATCATTTTCGCTTTGTCTATTTTGCTTTTTCCTCAAATGATAGTGAGATTCCTTTCTAATTCAGCCAACGCTGTCGTTCAGAAGGTTTCTGAAGTCATACTTTCTCTTTTGTCTAACCAGATTTTTTACGGTGTAGTTTACTTTTTGTTAGTTTTTGCTTTCACTTACTTTTATACTGCGATTACTTTTGACCCAGATACCATATCTAAGAATTTACAAAGAGGTGGCGCTTTCATACCGGGAGTTCGCCCTGGAGTTTCTACTTCTCAATACATAGCAAAAGTGCTTTTTCGTTTGACTATGATAGGCGCTCTGTTTCTTGGTATTATTGCTGTTTTACCTCTTATTGTTAAAGGTATAACTGGTATTAATGCTATAGCTGTCGGCGGTACTTCTCTTCTCATCGTTGTTTCTGTTGTTATTGATCTTGTTAAAAAAATTGACGCTCAAATTTCTGCCAGAGAGTATTAAAAACAAATCAAGAAATGCAAGTTTTAAATTAGGCAAAAACTTGCCAATAAGTTTTTTTATTATTATGCTTAATTTATAATTCTTAATTTATATTTTTATGCAACCACACACATTTATATTTTTTGGTCCGTCAGGTTGTGGCAAGGGGACACAAGCTAAACTTTTACAAAAAGAACTTGAGAAAAGAGATCCAGGTAGAAATATTCTCTATATAGAAACAGGAGAAGAGTTAAGAAAATTTGTTACTCAAGATAATTTAACCGCTCAAGAAACCAAAAAAGTAATAGAAGGCGGAGGGTTGTTGCCAGAATTTATTCCGATTTATATTTGGACAGGAATAATGATAAACAAAATTAAAGGTGATGAGCACATTTTTATGGATGGAATTTCCAGAAGATTGGTTGAAGCTTCTGTTTTGGATTCAGCTATACAATTTTATAAAAGAGAAAAACCTTTTGTGATTTTAATGGAAGTTTCTGATGAGTGGGCTAGTAAGCTTATGAAAAGTCGGGGTAGAGTTGATGATACAGACGAAAAAATAAAAACAAGATTAGATTGGTATAAAAAGAATGTTGTGCCCGCTGTTGAATATTTTAAAAACAACCCTTATTACAATTTTATCTCTATAAATGGCGAGGGTAGTATTGAAGAGGTGCATCAGGAATTGATGTCAAAGATATTTGGCTAGTTTGCTAAAAATATGATCAGATACAAAACAGAAGATGAAATAGCGATAATGCGTGAAGGTGGCAAGATTCACGCACAAATTTTGAAAGAATTAGGTAAAAAAATTAAGCCAGGAATTAGAACTGGTGAGCTAAATGATTATGCCGAAAGACTTATAGATGAAGCTGGATGCACGGCTTCATTTTTAGGTTATGCGCCTAAAGGTGTGCGTCAACCTTTTCCAGCTGCTCTTTGTGTTTCTATTAATGAAGAAATTGTTCACGGCATACCAAATGGCGATGATGATAGATTGCTTTTGGAGGGCGATATTGTTTCGTTGGACTTGGGTGTCACGTATCAAGGTTTTGTTACTGATGCGGCGATTACTGCACCTGTTGGCAAAATCAGTGAAGAAGCAGAAACCCTTATAAGAGCTACAAAAGAAGCTTTAGATAGAGGAATAAGCTCAATGAGACTAAGGGGTCACATTGGTGATATAGGCGCTTCTGTGATGGAAGTGGCTATGAAGTATGGTTTTGGTGTGATTGAAGGCCTCTCAGGTCATGGGGTGGGTTATGGTGTGCATGAAGAGCCGTTTGTGCCCAATAGAGCTATGAGAGGAGAAGGTCCAGAAATAAAACCAGGTCTGGTGATAGCAATTGAGCCGATGCTTTCAACTGGCAGTCGTGATATCAAACTTTTGAGCAATGATTGGACTTTTATTACTCGTGACAGATCGCTTTCAGCTCATTTTGAACACACAGTGGCGGTGGGGTACGATGGTAAAATTGAAGTATTAACAAAATTATAAAAAGCAAAAAATATTTATTAGATTAACAATAGGGGTATTAATTTTAATTAAGTAATTTTTATGAATTATTCAAAAAGACAACAAGAAAGAACTTTAGTAGTGATAAAACCAGATGGTGTGCAAAGATCATTGATTGGTGAAATTATTGGTAGATTTGAAAAACTTGGACTTAAACTCACCGCTATGAAAATGTGTTTGTTAACGGAAGAATTTGTTGAAAAACATTACACCCTTGATCCGGAATGGAGAAGAATTACTGGTGAAAAAAGAATTAAAGCTGCAAAAGAAAAAGGGGAAAAATTGGAAACTGAAGATCCATTAGAAATCACTGCGGTTATTTTAGAAAAACTTAAAAAATATATGACTTCTGGTCCCGTTATAGCTATGGTTTGGCAAGGAGTTCACGCTACTGAATTGGTGCGCAAAATGGTAGGTGGAACGGAGCCTCGTTCTTCTGATGTTGGAACCATAAGAGGTGATTATGTTTTAGATTCTTATATTTTAGCTGATAGTGATGGGAGAGCGGTAAGAAATCTTATTCATGCATCAGGCACTGCTGAGGAATCAGAAGCAGAAATAAAGCATTGGTTTAAGCCAGAAGAGATTGTTAATTACAGACTAATTGCTGAACAAATTTTGTATGATGTAAATCTGGATGGTTTACTTGAATAGAGGTATAATTATTACAGAGTCGCTCAAATATTTTCTTCTTTGTTCTTTTTTAGGGAGGCTAACTTTCTATAATATGTGAACGCAAATGTGTTCTAATTGTTATAGTCGAGGCCACCCACCTAATTTTTTTCAATTAGGAAATTATTGAGCGACTCCACACAAAACCCGTTCCGCTTATGCAGGACGGGTTTTGTGCTAAAATAACTTAATGAAAATGCCTCAAATAAAAATAAATTTTAAACCACTTTTTTGGGAGGCTTTATCTTTGTTTATTGTTGTAATTATTCTGCATTGCATGGCAAGCGCGTATCATCTTTACTGGAAAATTTATGAATTTGATAGTATTTTGCATTTTTTGGGTGGCGCAACTCTTTCCTTATTCTTTTTGTGGCTTTATTTTTATTCTGGCTTGTTTAAGCCTCGGAACAGAAAACTTAAAGATTTTATTGTTATAGCTCTTTTAGGTTCGGTTTCCATTGCTTTATTTTGGGAAATTTATGAACTTATTTTTAAACGATATATGGTGCAGATTTCTGATTATCCTTATGATCTCACTATGGATTTGATAATGGATGTTTTGGGCGCCTCCGTTGGGTTTTTGTATGGCTATATGAGAGAGTTGGAAATTTTAAAAGGTGAAAAAACAAAAAACAATGAGCAATCCTAAATTAACATTTTATGGCGGTGTCGGATTTACTACCGGAGCAAATTTTTTGGTTGAATATAAAGATTTAAAACTTTTGGTGGATTGCGGACTTCTTCAAGGTACTAGAAATGCCGACGAAGTAAATTCTGCTCCGTTTAAATATAATCCATCTGAAATTCAGTTTCTTTTTGTTACTCACGCTCATATGGATCATATCGGTAAAATACCTAAATTAGTCAAAGATGGTTTTAAGGGTCAAATAATTTCAACTTTTGAAACTAAAGAATTGGCGAAACATTTGCTTGTTGATGCTTACAAAATAATGATTTCTAGAGAAAGAGGTGGAGTCTCAAGAAATTTTTATGAAGAGAAAAATATAGGTGAATCTCTCAGTTTGTGGGAAAGTGTAGCTTATGGAGAAAAACAGCAAATTAATTCTGAAGTTTCTTTTCGTTTTCTTGATGCTGGTCACATTTTGGGGTCAGCGATAATTGAATTAAATTTTAATGGCAAAAAAGTAGTTTTTACTGGTGATCTGGGAATAGTCCTTCTCCGTTACTTAGAGATACTGAAATTCCTGAAGATGTTGACTATTTAATTATAGAAAGCGTTTATGGAGATAGAAACCATAAAGATAAAGAAGAGCGCCGAGAAATGTTTAAAAAAATAATTAAAGAAACTCTTGAGCGAAAAGGAGAAGTTATTATTCCAGCTTTTTCTGTTGATAGGACGCAAATTATTCTTTACGAATTAAATAATATGGTAGAAGATGGCGAATTGCCGAGTGTGCCAGTATTTTTAGATTCACCGCTGGCTGAAAAAGTGACAGCAATCTATAGTAAATCCGATAGATTATTTAACCAAAATATTCAAAAAGAAATCGCTTCAGGTGATGATATTTTTAGTTTTCCAAAATTAGATATTGTGGGTTCCGCTAGAGAAAGCCAAGCTATTGAAAACATACCCAATCCCAAAATAATTATTGCAGGTAGCGGGATGTCAGAAGGGGGGCGTGTTTTAGAGCACGAAGCCAGAGCTTTGCCTCATCCAGAGAACACAATTTTACTTATGGGCTATCAGCCTGTTGGGACTTTGGGTAGAGAGCTTCAAGATGGCGCAAAAACCGTTACTCTTCCAGCTTCTTACGTAAAAGGAAAAGGGGGCAAACAAAAGGTTCCAGTCAGAGCAAGAATAGAAAGTGTTCATGGTTACAGCGCACACAAAGACAGTGAGCACTTATTGGAATTTGTAGAGAAATCTGCTGGCGTCAACGAAGAAAACCAAAAAACCAAACTTAAAAAAGTTTTCGTAGTAATGGGTGAGCCAAAATCATCGCTTTTTCTTGTGCAACGCATCAGAGACTATCTAGATATTCCTGCTATTTATCCAGAAGAAGGGAAGGAATACGAATTGATCTAATTATCTTGCGAACTCAATAGCGCGAGACTCGCGGATGACAACTACTCTAATTTCTCCAGGGTATTTGAGTTCGTTTTCAATGCGAACAGCAATATCGCGAGCGATATTTTTAGCTTCAATATCACTAACCTCAGATGGAGTTACAAAAACTCTGATTTCACGACCAGCTTGTAAAGCGTAAGCTTTTTCTACTCCTTTAATGTCGGTGGCAATGGTTTCCAATTCACCGAGTCTCTTGAGATAATTTTCAACACTGTCGCGTCTAGCGCCAGGTCTAGCACCAGATATCGCATCAGCAGCTTGAACTATGTAGGATTCTAAAGTAGAGAAAGGGTATTCACCGTGATGGGATTCCATAGCGCGAATAATTTTTTCATCAGTGCCAAATTTTTGCAAAATTCTGCGCCCAATTTCAACATGGGTGCCTGCTATCTCATGATCTACCGCTTTACCAATATCGTGAAGAAGTGCGCCCGCTTTGGCTACATTTACGTTGGCTCCTATTTCACTAGCCAACATACCGGCAATATGAGCCATTTCAATTGAATGTTGTAATACGTTTTGACCATATGAGGTGCGGAAATGTAAACGACCAAGGATAGCAACCACTCTGGGGTCTAAATTAAAGACTCCACATTCGTAAGCGGCAGCCTCACCTTTTTCTTTGATGGTTTTATTGATTTCTTGTTTAGCTTTTTCTACCATTTCTTCAATTTTTACAGGTTGGATTCTGCCATCTTGAATAAGGTTTTCTAAAGCTACTTTAGCTACTTGTCTACGAACGGAGTCATAAGAAGAAATAGTAATAAGCCCAGGTGTATCATCAACAATAATTTCTACCCCAGATATTCTTTCAAAAGCTTTGATGTTACGACCTTCCTTACCGATAATTTTCCCTTTTATTTCGTCTGAAGGGATGGTAACTGTGGTAGAAAAAACTTCAGAAGAGACAGAGTTGGCTAATCTTTGGATAGATGAGGTTAATATTTCTTTAGCTTTTGATTCTAATTTCTCATTACCAGAATTTTCAAGTTTTTGCATTCTAACCGTTAAATCTTCTTCATATTTTCTTTCAGTTTCTTTAAACAAAAGTTCTTTCGCCTCTTCTTCAGTCATTTTGGAAACTTTTTGTAATTCTTCGTATTTTTCTTTTTCTAAATTTTCAGCTTTTTCTTTGATGTTTTTGATTTCGGAAACCTTTTCTTTAACTTGTTCTATTTCTTTATCAATATCAAGCTGTCTTTTGTCTAAGAATTCCTCTTTTTTGATAAGACGATCTTCGGTTTTTTTAACTTTCTCTTCTCTTTCTTTGAATTCGGTCCGAATTTCTTTCAAAGTTTCTTCTGCTTTAGCTTCTGCTTCTTCAGTGATTTTTTTGGCTTCTTCTCTGGCATGTAACTCCATTTGTTTTATACGAAGCTCAACTGAACCTCTTTGACCCAAAGAAATAATCCATCTAAGAAAGTAACCAAATCCAACACCTACAAAAGCCGCTAGACCGGCTAAGAGTATTGCTAGTTTTAATGACATATATTTTGCTGTAATTCCGCTTTAGTTTAGAGCAGCAGAAAACGGAAGCCTATTTTTTTGTTAGAAAATAAAGACATTTTGATGAAAATCAGCTCTGTAATCTTAACGGAAATTACGAAATTTAATGCTAATACTGGCATTATATAAGAAAGGTCCCAAAATCGCAAATTTTGTTTTTTTATAGGATTTTATCAACAATTCCGTATTTTTTGGCTTCTTCAGCAGACATAAAGAAGTCTCGTTCTACATCGTTTTCTATTTTAGAAAGTGGTTGGCCAGTGTTTTCAGCAAGCATTTTGTTCAGATTTTCTTTGGTTTTCAAAATATGTTTGGCTGTAATTGCAATATCCGTAGCCTGACCTTCAGCGCCACCGATTGGTTGATGAATCATCACTTCAGCATTTTTTAAGATAAATCTTTTGCCTTTGGTCCCAGCGGAAAGCACTAAAGCTGCACCAGAGGCAGCAATACCAACGCAGAAAGTAGAAACGTCTGGCTTTATGAATTTCATAGTGTCTACAATGGCTAGGGTAGAAGTGACAGAACCTCCTGGGGAATTTATATAAAGAGAAATTTCTTTTTTAGAATTTTCTGATTGCAAAAAAAGAAGTTGGGCAATGATGAGATTGGCCATTGTGTCTTCAATTGGGCCACCCAAAAAGATAATCCTATCTTTTAACAGTCTAGAATAAATATCATAAGCTCTCTCACTGTTATGAGTTTTTTCTATAACTGTTGGAACCAATATTGAATTTTGTATTGTGTTTTTCATAATTCGTATACTAGCATATTTTTTATTGATTTTCTAAAAGTTTTAGAACTTCTTGGTTTAGGAGAGTGGTGATGACAAAAATACGGATATTTTCTTCTGAAGCTTCAGGGTAGTGTTTCTTTAATTCTTTTATTTCATTATCCAAAATTTCCTGGTTTGGTTTTAATTTTTCAGTTTCAGCTATTTTGTTAAAAATAAGTTGCACTTTGGCTTTTTTCTCAGAATTATCTTTCAAATCTTTTTTTAGTTCTTCCTCTGCTTTTGCTAAAGCTTCAGCGGATGAATCAATCTTTTTGGTGTGGGCAAGATATTCTTCCCACTTCATACCCACTCTCTCTACATCATCTTTCATTTGAGCTAAAGATTTTTGAATTTCACTTTCCACTAAGATTTCTGGTAAATCCATTTTAGATTTTTCAATTAATTTTTCTATTATGTTTGCTCTGAGTTTATCTTTACTTCTGAGTTTTTTTTCTGCGATTAGATTTTCTTTAACTTTTTCTTTTAGTTCGGCTAAATTTTTGAAATTACCGGCTTCTTTGGCTAAATTATCATCAAGTTTTGGTAAATCTTCATCTTTAATATCGGGGTGATTGTGGCCTTTTTCATCAGGATGATTTTTATGCCAATCAAAATAAGCTTTATTTTTTCTGATCTGTAACAAAACGTCGTCCACCTCTTTTTCCGTAGCTTCAAATTTTTCTTTTTTCCCTTTTTCTTTTTCAATAATGTCTTTCGCAATTTTTTTGTAATCGGGTAGGGTGATTTCCGGCATTACAGCCAAGACCACTTTGAATTCCACGGGGTTATTTAAGGCTAATTTGGTGACTGAAACTTTAGGGTGACCAATGACATCTAGTTTTTCTTGTTCTACAATTTTAGGAAAATGTTCATTGAGAAGAAGGTCAACCGCTTCTTCTAAAAGTCGGTTTTCGCCAACTTTTTCAATAACAATATTTTCAGGCACAAAACCTTTGCGAAAACCATCAACCTCTAAGGAGTTGCAAAAGTTTTTTATAGCTTTTTTTCTAGCAGAATCTAATAATTCAGCTGGTAAAGATACCTCTAATTCTATTTCTGATTTAGGTAATTTTTTTGTTTTTATATTGTATTCCATTTGGCTAGTCTATATGAAAAACGCTTTTGAGTCAAAACAAAAAATCCCATCCAGGGATTTTTTGTTTTTTTATGTTGTTTTTTTACTCAATTATTTATTGAAGTTCTGCTTCAATAGCGGCAGTGCCTTGATCAAGACTATCTAAATCGGTAGCGTTCAAGTCAGCTTCTATGGCATCTAATTCATCTGAACCAGATTGTTGATTTAAGGATTCGGTGATAGCGTCTGGTTGTTCAACTGGTATTTCAGGCACAAAAACTTTTTGGGAACTTCTCATTTGAAAGAAATATAGACCACCTATAATTATAAGAGCTAAAATAACAATGACTGCAAAAAGCGGACCAATTGAAGATTTTTTTTCAGGTTGGCTTTGCATTGGTGGCATTTGGTTTGGGTTGAATGTGTCCATATATTTTTTAGTTTAATTTAATAATTTTATTCGTTTGTAGTTGTTGTGGTGGTTGTTGAAGTGCGAGTCTGATTTTCTTTTTCAAGTTTATTTTGTCCAGGTTTTAAACTACTTATTACATCAACTAAAGCGGCGTGGGCGTCTTTGAGCTCTTCTTTAGCTTTTGTTATTTGAGTTTTTGTTTTTCCAAACGAATTTTTGAGAATATTTGCGGTAGAAGAAGCGGTATCGGTAGAATCTTTAGTTTCTGAAGCGCCAATAAGAGCTATACTAGCTTTAGCTGTGGCTATTTTAGTTTTGGCTTTAGCTAAAAGCTCTTCTGCTTCTGAAACGTCAATATTTGCAATTTTGAGTTTAGCGATTCTTGATTCTATTCTTAAGGCTAAAGTCTCAAGTCTTTTTGCTGCTGCTTCGTATCTTTCTTTCAGTTTTTCTGTGAATTGATTGACTCGTTCTTCCATTCTGTTGGTAATACTTTGCTTTTTTTCTTGGACTGAATTTTTAATAGTTTCTGTTCTTGAGGCTGTTTCCTGTCGCATCTCTTCTTTTTTGGTTTCTATACGATCTTTTATGGTTTCTCTCTTTTGTTCTGCTTGGGCCTTGTTTTCCTTTGCCACGTCAGATTGAGCGAAAGAAAGATTTGGCATAGCCACCAACAAAGAAAATAGCATTAAAAATAATAGTATTTTACTTTTCATAGATTATAAATTAATTGTAAACAGCTGCCCCTGCTGTCCTCAATTTTAGCACATTATAATCTTAATGAAAGTGGATTATTCTGCTGTTTCCAAGTCTTCTCCTTGGATTGATTTGATGTCAATTCTCCAACCGGTGAGTTTAGCTGCTAGTCGCACATTTTGACCACCTTTACCAATAGCTAAAGATTGTTGATCTTCAGAAACTACGACATTGGCTTGGTGATCTTCTTCGTTTATTTCAACGGAAGCTATTTTGGCAGGAGAGAGTGCATCCTCAATAAACTCAACAGGATCTTCAGACCACTCTATAATGTCAATTTTTTCGCCTCCAAGTTCGGAAGTTACCGTAGCGACCCTGACACCTCTTTGCCCAACCAATGAGCCGACAGGATCAATATAATCATCGTTAGAAACTACAGCGACTTTGGAACGAGAACCGGCTTCTCTAGCCACTGATCTAATTTCAATTGTGCCATTTGCCAGTTCTGGTGCTTCATTTTCAAAAAGTTTTACTAGAAAACGTGGGTGTGAGCGTGAAAGCCTAAGAGTGACGCCTTTTGGTCCATCTTCTACTCTGTAAAGGTAAGATCTAACCCTTTCACCCTGACTAAATCTCTCACCAGGGATTTGTTCTTCATAGGGCAATATACCCACAGCTCTTCCCACGTCAATAAAAATATTACCGCGTTCAATTCTTTGAACTGTGCCGGTGATAATATCTCCTTCACGTTCACCAAATTCTTTAAGCACAGAACTTCTTTCAGCTTCTCGGATTTTTTGAATGATAACTTGTTTGGCGGTTTGGCTGGCGATACGTCCATAATTACCCTTTGATTCAATAGGGAATATTATTTCATCTCCAACTTCGGCATCTTTTTTGATTTTTTTGGCATCTGGCAATAAAATATGATGTTCCTCATTGTAAAGCACTCTGTCGTCGTCATTAGCTTCCGCAGTCTCTAAAGCTTTCTCTAAATCTTCCTTATTCATAAAAACTTTACTGTCATCAACTACGATTTTAATTTGGTTCATTTCTACAGAACCGGTATCTATATCAAAAGTTGCTCGGATGATTTGTCCGCGTTTACCGTATTCTTTTTTGTAAGCGGTAGCTAAAGCCATCTCAATAGCTTCAATAACTTTGTCTTTGGCGATACCACGCTCTTCTTCTAGTTGATCAAGAACCGAATTTATAACCTTTAAATCAAACATATAATTGGAATTTTAAGTTTTTAATTTGCTTCACTGGTTAATAAAAAAACCGCGGGTTGAGCGGAATTTTTATCATTCAGTATTAACTCTATTATATACCTAAGGTAGTCAACAGTCAAGCTTTTGTTTTTGATATTAATTTAGAATATAATTTAGGATATGGAACGAGCACCTACCCCAAACAATCTACCATCGGGTTTTGAAAATTGGCCAAAGTGGAAGCAAAGAGAAGAATACAAAAATCTTGAGACAAATTTGCTTAGAAAATCTTTAGATATCCCTACGGAAGATAATAGATCTGTGGAAGAAATTTTTGAAGAAATGGAAAAACTTAATCCTTACAATCCATATAAAACTGTTAGAGATAGAGCGTATCTAGAAAATAGATTAAAAGAGCTTGAATCAGAAGGCTCCCTTTCTTCAGAAGAACAAGCTCAGGATTTTTTAGATTCATCTCCTGCGATTGAAGAAAACCAAGAATCGTTAGATGTTAAACCAGAAACCCAAAGCGAAAAAACATCCGCAGAATTTCAATATGAAAATCAAGCTGAAACAAAACCCGATTTTTACGCAAAAAATTATGTAGCAGATTTTGGTGGAGAAGAAACTGTTCGTTATGAACCAACTGAACAAAGTGACGAAGATTTAGAAATTTTGGAGCAAAAGAAAAAAAGCGGTGAAGCTATTAATGTTATAGACAAAAGAAATTTTGATTTATTTGAAGATGACAAAAAAGTAGGTATTCAAAATGATCAGAAACCTGAAAGCAACGATTCTCGTATAGACGATAACAAAGAATATGTGAGTAATGCTGAATATGAATTAAACAGAGAACAGGAAGAGCAAATTAAAGAGCGGGTAATAGAGACGAAAGAAGATGTTTATAGGTGGGAAAATAGCGAAGAGCAGGACAATTTGGAGAATTTTAGGATGGATAGAATTTTGGCGGAAGACAGTTTTAAACGGGGGCAAATAAAACAAGATACATTAAATACTTCAATTGAAAACTATAAATACGCTTTGGGCGCGGCGGCAGATAAGATAAAAGAAAGTTTAAGGAAGGAGGCGGGGGAAAATCTTGATGCTGTAAAAGAAGCGCAATTAAGATTAAAAATAAACAGAACCATTTTTGAAGAGCTTGTAGAGAAAGAAAACGAAGTTTATTTAGCGTTTTTAAGAAATGAAAGAGCCGAAACTACACAAGATAAAATTATTGAGGGTTTGAAAAATGCTTTAAGTGATAAAGTAACGAAGTGGTATGAAGGACTTTCAGAGGGGCAAAAATTTGCTCTAAATTTTGGTTCTGCTGGACTCGTGGGTTTAACTTTTGATGCGGTTAAGGATTTGAAAGAAGCTGAGGAAAGAGAGATAGAAGAATTAAAAAACTCTAATCTTTCTGTTAACGAAAGGGCTGAAAAGCTTTTGGAAATAAAAAATAGATATAAAAAAGACAGAATAAAAAGAACCTTGAAACAAATGAAAGAAAACACCGTGGGGGCTGGCAAAGAGGTTCTTATGGAGTTGGTTAAAAATGTTGAAGATCGGCTTCCTTCAAGAAGAGGTTATGACCCGGGAAATATAAACTCACCAGAGTTTCCACCCGATGTTGCTCCAGAGCAAATGTCTTTTGACCCATCGCTTTTAACACATAAAGTGTTGGAAGGAGAATCCACTTGGCAGATTTTGGAGAGTATTCTGAACCATAATGATCGGTTTGAAAAAATGTCTGAAGCTCAAAAAACCTATGTTCTAAGTTATTTAACTAATAAAGCTATTCAAAATCCTGAACAATATGGTTTAAACAGTGATGGTTCTATAAGTATGGGTAGCAAAACGGACTTTACAAAAATGTTTGAAGACACTAAGGAGATCAAAACTGTTTTTAACAAGGCTGAGCAAACCATAACTCCAGGCAGTCCTCAAGAAGAGTCAATTCTTTCAAATAATCAAAAAATAAAAGATTGGGTCAAGGGTCGCTCTCAAGAAGTTTTAGATGAGAAAACTGTGCCAGAAATTTTAAGTGATAAACCGATTCCAAGTGTGGAAACTAAGCCTGAGCCCGACGTTGTTGAACAAACAGGGGGACCGCCCGAAACCATTGAGTCAGAAAGTGCAGAAAAAGTGGATCCAATATCACAAGAAGCTCAAGAGGAAGTAAATAAATTAGTTGAACAAGTAGATTTAGCAAATGGTAATGTTGACAGAGATGGGCGGTTGATTGACACAGATCAAACAACTGAAGCAGAAACAGACTCAATAGAAGACGGTGACGTTGATGAATCGGTTAACATGGATCAGGTAGCTAAAGAATTAGCAGAAGCAAAAGCAAGGTTAGCGTTTCTAGAAGATGCTAAAAAAAATAACAACAATAATAATGATGTAGAAAATTTATTTAATTCCAACAAAAAATATGCTGAAGACCTTGAAGAGGCTTTTAATACAGAAATAGATGAGTTTTACGGTAAAAGGGGTTTGTTGGGATTTGGTAAAGAGAGAGGAGTAGACACACTTGAATGGAAAGAGATATCAAGATTGCCAGTTGTTAAGGTTATAGATTATTATACTGGTGACTCTATGAAATCTGATTTGCATCCAGAAATTGTAAGAAGGTTTTCAGAATCACCAAGACACCAACGTTTTATAGAGCATATGGATGGACTTATAAGACAAACTGGCGGATTGGTAAAACCTTTTGAGAATGAAAGTGTGGAACAGTTTGTAAAACGTCTCGGAGGTTATCTCTTAAGGACCCACTTGCAAAAAATGCATCTTTCTGAAATAGGTCTGAAAGAAACGGCATAAATCTGTAATAGGCTTTAGAGAGAAATTAATAAATTTAAAAATTTAAGATTAAAAAAGTAATGAGTGAAGAATTTAATAAGAAAATAGCTGCCGATTTCGGTTTGGAAAATATGGATTCCAGAGAGCAAACTTTAATGATTGAAAAAATTGGTAATCTGCTTTTTGAATCCGTTATGGAAAGAGCCATAGATGCTATGGATGGGCCAGTGATGAATGATTTTGAAGATACTCTAGTTGAGGCTGGTAATGACTACCCCAAAATAATTTCTTTTCTAAAACAAAGAATTCCTGGTTTTGATGTAATAGTTTCAGAAGAAATGAATCGCTTAAAGCGGGCTACTTCTGGCATATTTGCATAAAATTTTGTTTTTGTTATGATATAATTTATTGATAAAAATGGCGCTTTTTATTTTATTTTGCGTCGCAAATTTTATTCATTTTTAATTTAAATTTATGGCAGAAACTTTTGATCGTTCTAAGCCTCACGTTAACGTGGGAACCATTGGTCACGTTGACCACGGCAAAACCACATTGACCGCTTCAATCCTCAAAACTCTCGATTTGAGAAAAGATGAGGGTTATGGTGCTCGTGTGGAAGCAGTTGAGAGTATTGACAAAGCTCCTGAAGAAAAAGCTCGCGGTATTACTATTGCTTTGCACCACTCAGAATATTGGACCCCAACTAGACATTATGCTCACATTGATGCTCCGGGTCACGCTGACTACATCAAAAATATGATTACTGGTGCTGCTCAGATGGATGCCGCCATTCTTGTGGTTGCTGCTACCGATGGTGTGATGCCTCAAACTAGAGAGCACATTCTTTTGGCTCACCAAGTAGGTGTTCCAAGAATTGTAGTCTTTATAAACAAATGCGATATGGTTGCTGAACAGGATTTGATAGATTTGGTTGAAGAAGAAATTAGAGAACTTTTGACCAAAAACCATTACGATGGTGCTAATACTCCGATTATTCGTGGTTCTGGTCTAAAAGCTTTGGAAGCTAAAGATATAAATGATGAATGGTCTAAAAAAGTTGTTGAACTTATAGACACTTTGGAATCTTATGTTCCAAATCCAGTCAGGGAGCTTGATAAACCTTTCCTTATGCCAATTGAAGACATTTTCTCAATTGAAGGACGAGGTACTGTGGTAACAGGTAAAATAGAAAGAGGTGTTATTAAGGTTGGAGAGGAAGTTGAAATTATAGGTCTCAAAGAGGCTCAAAAAACTACTGTTACTGGTATTGAAATGTTTAACAAGCAACTTCAAGAAGGTCAATCTGGAGACAACGCAGGTATTCTTCTCCGAGGTCTTAAGAAAGAAGATGTCCACAGAGGTCAAGTTATTGCTAAAGTCGGTTCGGTTACTCCTCATACCGAATTTGAATCGGAAGTTTACATTTTGAAAAAAGAAGAAGGTGGTAGACACACTCCGTTCTTCTCAGGTTACAAACCTCAGTTCTACATTAGAACTACTGACGTTACTGGTGAAGTAACTTTGAAAGAAGGTGTTGAAATGGTTATGCCAGGAGATACTGTAACTTTCAAAGTTAAATTGGTAGCTCCAATTGCTTTGGAACAAAATCAGAGATTTGCTATCCGTGAAGGTGGTAAAACTGTGGGAGCAGGAGTAGTCACCAAAATTGTTGCATAAAATCGCAATTTAAGGTAGGTTAGAGATTAATATTATGGCGGAAGGTGAAAGCACATTAAAAAAATCAAAAACAACAAAGAAATCTTCCAAAAAAGAAGAAGCAATTTCAAAGTTGCGCATCAGAGTAAGGGCTTATGAATATAAAGTCTTAGATATTTCAGTTAAGCAGATAATAGACACCGCTCTTCGGTATGATGCTAAGATTGTTGGACCGGTGCCGTTACCGACTGAAATAAAGAAATATACTGTAAATCGTTCTCCATTCGTTTACAAAAACGCCAGGGAACAGTTTGAGATGCGTGTTCATCGTAGAGTGATTGATATTATCAATCCTTCACCGAAAATAATGGAAGCTTTGACTAACCTTTCTCTGCCGTCTGGAGTCAACATAGATGTTAAAATAATCTAAAAAATCTGATTAAAACAAAAACCCCACTCAAAAGCGGGGTTTTTGTTTTGGCTACCAATTTTTAAAGTATTGGAAAAAAAAGAACGCATAATATTCATATGAATAATCAAGAAATTAATATGAAAATTTTTTATAAAATTTTAGCAAGCTAAGTAGGTTTTTCTAAATTACGAGAATTATCACAAAAAACTATTCTATTAAATAAAGGATTATCTTTTGACTTTTTTAGAGCATTCTGATAATCTACTGAAAGCCGGATGGCGTTTTTTATATGAAATTTACATTAGCCAAAAAAGTGAATATGACTCAGGTTTTTGGAGAAGATGGTAAAGTGACCCCAGTCACTATTTTGAGCGTAACTCCTGCTACTGTTTCCCAGATTAAAACTAAAGATATAGATGGCTATAACGCTATCCAAATTGGTTCCGGTGTGCGTCACGATAAAAATATTTCTAAACCCATTAAAGGTCATTTGAAAGATTTAGGTAATTTGGCTGTTTTGAGAGAGTTTAGGGTTGAAGATGTTTCTTCATATAATAAAGGTGACAAAATTGGGGTGGAAGTTTTTGCGGTTGGCGACAAAGTAGAAGTTTCTGCGGTTTCCAAGGGCAAAGGTTTTCAGGGAGTAGTCAAAAGACATGGTTTTCGTGGCGGATCTCGCACCCATGGTCAAAAGCACTCTGAAAGAGAGCCAGGTTCTATTGGTGGTGGTGGCAGAAGCGCTGGTAGAGTTGTTAAAGGAAAGAAAATGGCTGGAAGAATGGGTGGTGATATGGTTACCGTTAAAAACCTCAAAGTTATCGGCATAGATGGTGAGAGTAATATTATGTTGGTCTCAGGTGCTGTTCCGGGTAGGAGAGGAACATTAATTGAAGTGCGAAGTATGAATTAATAATTATGGAGAATTCATAGTTAATGTTCATAATTCAAAAATAATATGGAAACGAAAATATACAATCAGCAAGGAAAGGAAACAGGAACAATCAATCTTCCAAAGGCAGTTTTTGGTTTACCTTGGAAAGAGGCTTTGGTTCATCAAGTAGCTGTATCTATGATGGGTAACAGAAGAATTCCTATAGCTCACACCAAAGATAGGGGTGAGGTTGCTGGTTCTGGAATAAAACCTTGGAGACAAAAAGGTACCGGTAGGGCTAGACACGGTTCTCGTAGAAGTCCGATTTGGGTTGGAGGCGGTGTGGCTCATGGTCCTAGAAACGAGAGAGATTATTCCAGAAAGATAAACAAAAAAATGAAGGTTAAAGCCCTCTTTACTACTCTTTCTAAGAAGTTTAAAGACGGAGAAGTTATTTTTCTTGATAACCTTTCGTTTAAGGCACCAAAAACAAAGGAGGCTAAAGATGTTATTATGTCTCTTTCAAAGATTAAAGAATTTTCGGCTATAAATAGAAGAAAAAATTCTGCTTTCATAACTCTTCAAGCCAAAGATGAAAATGTTTCTAAGAGTTTCAATAATTTTAGTAATTTAGAAGTGGGTCAATTGAAAGATTTGAATGTTTTAGATTTGATGCAATACAAATATTTAGTTATAACTAATCCAGAAAAAGCGATTTCTTCTTTGGAATCAAAATTAAAATAATATTTTTATCATGACTTTAGATTTAAAAGTAAAATATGCAAATGTGCTTCTGAGGCCTAGAATAACTGAAAAGGCTAATTTTGCTGCTGAATCTAATGTGCACACTTTTGAAATTTCCACTTCAGCAACTAAAAAACAAGTCTTGGAAGCTGTGAAAGCTTTTTATAAGGTGACTCCGGTCAAAGTAAATATTGTTAAAAATCCAGCTAAGACGGTTTTTGTAAGAGGTAAAAAAGGTGTTAAATCAGGTGTTAAAAAAGCTTACGTTTATTTGAAAAAAGGTGACAAGCTTGAATAAGAGATGAAAATAATGAATTAATACGAATGATGCGAATATAATAAAAAATAAAATGGCAATAAAAACTTACAAACCAACAACCAAATCAAGAAGACACATTTCCAATGTGCTTTACAAAGCTGTTTTGACAGCTGGCAAACCTGTCAAAGCTTTGACTTTTGGAAGAAAAAGAGCAGTCGGCAGGAATAATGCTGGCAGAATAACCGTTCGTCATAAAGGTTCGGGACACAAAAGATTGTTCAGAGATGTTGATTTCAAATATGACAAAATTGGTATACCTTTTAAGGTTGTCTCAATAGAATACGACCCAAACAGAACAGGTTTTATTGGTTTGGCTGTTTATAAAGATGGTGAGAAGAGATACACGCTTTTACCTAGAAATATCAAAGTTGGAGATAATTTCTTGATCGCTGAAAATGCTGAAATAAAACAAGGTAACAGGTTGCCGCTAAAAAATATTCCAGTTGGTACTTTTGTGTATAATGTAGAACTCAAACCAAAAGGAGGCGCCAAAATTGCTCGTTCGGCTGGAAACTTTGTGCAAATCATTGCTAAGGATGCTGGTATGGTTGATTTGAAAATGCCTTCTTCAGAGATTCGTAAAGTTAGGGAAACTTGTTGGGCTTCAATTGGTGAAGTTTCTAATGAAGAAAAAAGACTTGAAAGTTATGGCAAAGCTGGTAGAAGTCGTTGGAAAGGTATTCGCCCAACAGTTCGGGGCACAGCTCAAAACCCGGTTGATCACCCACACGGTGGAGGTGAAGGGAGACAAGGTAGGGGGCGTAGGAGAGCCGTTTCCCTTTGGGGTAAGCCAACGGGTAAAGGACAGAAGTCCAGAAGAGCTAAAAAGTATTCTGATAAATTTATTGTTAGTAGAAGAAAAGTAGGTAAGAAGAAAGATTAATTCCACTATTATGAATATAAAAATTTCACCAGTAAACATTGAGGAAAGAAAAAAGCTAGATATTAGATCTGGCGATACTGTCAAAGTTACTCAGAAAATAATTGAAAAAGACAAAAAGACTGGCAAACCAAAAACTCGTTTGCAAGATTTTGAAGGTTTGTGTCTTTCTGTTAAACACGGCAAAGAAGCTGGTGGCACTTTTACTTTGAGAAAAGTGGCGAGTGGTGTGGGGGTAGAAAGAATTTTTCCAATTTATTCCCCAATGATTGAAAAGATTGAGATAACTAAACGTTCTAAAGTTCGTCGAGCCAAGCTTTATCATATTCGCAAAAAGGCCGCTAAAGAAATTAGACGTCAAATGAGAAATGTAAGAGATTTACCAGAAATAGAAGAAACAGAGGTTACCGAGGAAGTGTCAAATGAAGAAACTCCGGTTGCCGACACTTCTACTCCTGAAGCAGTGGAGCAAACAGAAGAAGTCAAAGAAACCAAAGAATAATTTAATCTTTAAAAATAAACAGCTCAGCAACTATCGCTGAGCTGTTTGTTGAAAAAAGCTGAAAAATAGATATACTTTCTTTATGCCCAGGTGTTGAAATTGGTAGACAAGCAGCCTTGAGGTGGCTGTGCCGAGAGGCGTGGAGGTTCAAGTCCTCTCCTGGGCACCAAAATTAACTTTTGAAATTAATTATTTAGTGTTTTTTGTTGTTATTGAATTGTTATTAAAAATTATTTACTCTTCTTGATTTTTAAGATAACATAAAGGTAAGTAATTTAATCTTATAAAACTTAATATAAACTTATGGCCAACAAACAAGTTTTGGATTACACCAAAAAATCACTTGAAAAAGGATATACAGTTGAGCAAATAAGCACTGCTCTATTAGATCAAGGTTGGAGTCCAACAGAAATAAATGAAGCTTTACTAAAAGCGCAAGAAACGATCCAACAAAAGCTCGCTAAATCAATTGCACCTCCTGCTCCGCCGAAAAAATCTGAATGGAGTATTGATTTGAAAAGTTTGTCCGCTTCTCAGATTTTACTTTATCTTGGTGGGCTTATTATTGTGCTTGCTGGGGCGATTTATATAGGAATCAATTGGTCACAGTGGGGATTGGTGGCGCGAATTTTTGCTATCTTTTTACCAATGCTGATTTGTTATATTGTTGGTGTTCCAATGTTCTTTAATGATGGGTATAAAAAACAAAGTGTGGTGTTTTTAGCTGTCGGCTCATTGCTTTTTCCGTTTTTCCTTACGATTTTGTTTACAGAATTAAAAATTTTTGCTCAACCATTTGATAACGACTTTTGTCTAGCAGTTTCTTTGTTATCTTTTGTTTTGTATCTTGTCTCTAGTTTTATTTTCCGTTTCCCGATTTGGGCGTTTTTGTATCAAGGGGCTGGTTTGAGCGTCTTTTATTTTCTCATTGTGTTTGTTGGTGCTGGTAATATTTTTGGTAGGACAACAATGTCTTGGTTGTTTCTTGTGTTAGGTACCGCATATTTGTTTTTTAGTTTGCTTTATGACAAAAGTGGGCAAAAAGATGAAGGGCGTTATTCTTATAGATTTGGTACATTGGTCGTTGCTTGGTCATTTATTGTTTTATTGAATGAGACATTCAGCAATCAAGGGTATTTAGCTTATCTTCTATTTATTTTGGGTGTAGCGTATTTCTTTTTTGGAGTTTTTTGCGAGAAAAACAATTTCAGAAAATATTGTCAAGCCCCGTATTTTATTGGTGCTGGTGTGATTTTCTTTTCTTTGTCACGTTTAGCCTCTGGTGGTACTTTACTTAAAAATCTTACTGGAAGTGCTGCTCACTACAGTTGGGATATTTTTAATTGGTCATCGCTGATCATCGGTATCGTTTATATGTTTATCGGGTGGGGTATGGAAAAATTAAAATACTCACAACTAGAAGAGGCGCCAAAATTCAAAATACTATTTGATGTTATTGGTCCATTATTTGTGCTTGGATCTATACTTAATTTTGGTTCAGGTGGTAATAAACCTATTTATGAGACCTTATTGTTGCTTTCAAGTCTCGGCTTTATTTTTGGGAGTATTTTGAGATCATCACGTAGTTACCTTTATATCGGAACTTTGTTTTTGATAATTTATATTTTTGGCATTGGGTACGAATACTTCCAAGATAAAGTTGGTTGGCCAATCATCTTGTTTGTGGCTGGACTTTTCTCAATGGGTATAGGTGTTGCTATTGAAAAAATGAGAAAGAAATATTTTATAACTAACAAGGTTTAGCAGTGTGCCATTAGTTTAGTTTAAAAAATTGGGATAAAGTGTATGATTAAATTATCAGCGCTGTATTAAGAGTTTATTCAAAAGTTTTATGCTTTACACAAGAGTTGGTGATGATGGAAAAACTGGAAACTTTGGTTGTGACCAAAGAATTGCTAAGAGTTCTACAATGGCAGAAGCCACAGGTAGTTTAGACGAGATTAATTCGTTTCTCGGTCTTTGTAAGGTCCAATCTGCTTATCTTGGTTTTAAAATAAAGGAGAGAAGTCTGTGCGATATTGTTCACGAAATACAAAAAAATCTTTTCATCATTCAGGCGGAAATTTGGAATAATGGTCTGTCTGCAGAAAAAAATAAAATTATTACTGAAGAAAAAGTTAAAGAATTAGAAGACATAATAGATCAGATTGAAAAAGAATTACCCCCAATAAAATCTTTCTCTATCGCAGGTGGACCGGTTGATATTACCAAATGGCAACAATCAGCGGCGGGTCTTGGGGCTATATTTGATATTGCTCGCACAATTGCACGTCGTGCTGAGAGGCGGGTAATTGCTTTAGCAGAGGAAGAGTCTCAACCCTCTCTTTTAGATTCAGAATCAGAGAAAAACAAAAATATAAAACCTGTAAGTAAAAATGTAAAAAGTTACTTAAATAGACTTTCAAGCGCTCTTTATGCTTTAGCTCGTTATTCTAATCACGTAATGGGTATTAAGGAAGAAGCTCCAGATTATAAATAAAATACTGGAAAATATTAGTTTTTTATGTCACAATAACTAGGTTTAGGATGGTGACTATGGTGTAGTGGTAACACGACAGCTTGTGGAGCTGTTTTCGCCGGTTCGAGTCCGGCTAGTCACCCCATTCGAGAATGAGTGTTGCAAAAGCAACATTTCGTGCCTCAACAGAGGCGTATTCTCTCAGTCCTAACCTCTCAAATTCAGCCCTAAATTCAGGGTATGCTTCTTTGATTGGTTGAAACCATTCATTGCCGGTAATGAAGACTTTGCCGTCTTTGATGTAGAAGTTTTGACCTAGTGCCGAGAATATCTCACGCTTTTTCTGAAGATTACCTGTAACGAACTCTTTTCGGGCATAGCAGGCGAAGTTAAATACCTGTTCAGTAAGGTCCAGCCACTTTGAGGCACGTCCCTCGGTTTCGCGGAGTTTCGCTTGTAATCGGGCAATTTTATCTTTCAAAATGTCACGTTCTTTCACAAAAGTCTCATCGTCGATAAGATCGCGGTAACGCATCTTGGTGAGGTTATCGAGCTCAGTCTGCGATTCTACGACAGTCTTGTGTTGCATTTCATAGATCTTGGTACGGTCCTCGATTTCTTTATCATTATTGCGATTCAAAGCCTCAATAGCCCAAGTTTGGAATTCAGGAAGGATTGTATATTCCTCAAGCAAGAGTTCGATCTGCTGTTCAAGATCAGAAAGGGTGATGGGGTTTCGCTTAGGACATGGCACGCCTTTCTTGTGGCCGGTGCAGTGATAGTAGGTGTACACTTTTTTCTGACCCGTTTTCTTTATATCCTTAACCTTTTCAGTGCCGGTATACATTGCACCGTATAGTCCACATCGAATAAGCCCGGTGAATGCAAACTCATGGGTTTTGGCTCGTGGCTTTTCAGTCCTATCAAAGATAGCTTGGACCCGATCGAACTCCTCAAGAGTAATCATCGGCTTGTGATTGCCCCTGTATACTTTCTTGCCCCAGTGAAAGTTTCCGGTATAGAAAATATTGTTGAACATTTTATAGATCACACTCGGTGCCATCTCTACTCCACCGCTATGTTTGCTCTTTAGGGACCGATAGCCCCACTCTTTATTCGCAATCTCCGCAATTTTCTTTGGTGTGTAATTGCCAGTAAGCATAAGGTCCCACATCTTACGGACCAAATGGAAACGTTCAGGATCAGGCAGGATTATATGCTCAAGTCGCTCGTTGATATAACCAGCAGGCGCCTTCGAAGGGAACCAACCACGATCAGCTTTGCCATGCATGCCTCGCTTGGTATTTTTGCGTAGCTCAATAATGAACTGATTAGCCATGCCACTTTCAACACTGAAAAGAAGAACGTTATCATCAGGCAGATATTCTCGTTCCATTGTTTGAATGGATTCGATAATGCCTTTCTGAAGCATCCAGCTAAGCTTTCCGCTATCGATAGGGTTACGAGCGAGGCGATTGATCTGCCAGCAGAGTATTCCTTTTGCTTCGCCTTTCTCAATACGCCGAAGCATATCGTTAAAGATTGGTCGGCCTGGTTGCTTGGCCGACTTTGCTTCGGTTAGAATCTCTTTGACTGAAATACCAAGAGAGTTGGCTCGCTCTTTGAGCCTATTCACCTGGTCCTCGATTGATTGCTCTTGTCGATCCTCTGATTCAGAAGACTTACGAGCATACATGAAATATTGAACGTTTGTCGCCATAAGTGGGTAATATTAATTAATAAAGGGTGTTGCTGTGTTACCTTCTTCGTGGGCTGATTGCAAGTCTTAGAAGGGCACATCTTCCGCCTTTATCTCACCCACATGACTATCTACCCCCGACTCATACGCACTATTTATTTTCTCAGTTTGCTCAAGCTTTCTAATGGCCGTCGTAGGATATGTCAGCAGTTGTCGGCGATCATTCGGGTCTGGTTCTTGGAAGATAAGCCCGGCAGATTCGATATTTGGTAGGTAGTCATAGCGGAGTCTGAACATGCCGAGGTTACCGCCATAGAAGTGGGCATATTGCTTAAGCATGTCTTGTCTGGTCACACCGATCTTCTTTTCTTCAGGCACAGGATCGCCAAATTCATCTACCTGGTCCCGATTCCATAAAGGCAGAATGATTTGCTGGTAGAACTCATAAAGATACGGAGATATTTCAAGCTCTTGAAAGAGTGATATCTTGTCCCAGATTTCAAAACCGGTATCAATATCAAACTCAGAGGCGTACACCGTTGAGCCTTCACGCTTACGATGCCAAACATTGAGAAGGGTGACTGACTTGATGATGGAGTAAATACGTTTGATGTCGCGTTGATTTCTCGGTTGAGGATTTTTGATATGAGCCAGGAATCTATCCTGAACCAATTTCTCATTTTCGATAATAATTTCATCAATACCTTCAGCTTTGATAGCTTGAATGCGTTTTATAAGAGCCTTACGGAGAGGATTTTCATTGAGTTCTTTGTAGTATTTCTTTTTGTCAGACTCCTTACGAGAAGATTGATGGATACCGGCAAAGATTTTCTCCTGATTTATCTCGGGACTAAGAAGAAGGAAACGAGTCATCTCTTGCTGGTCCATTTTGGCATTGGCTGAGCAGAATATAACTGAAGGAAAGCCTCTCACAACAGCCGTCTTTGTTTTGGTTCCACCTTTCTGAGTCTTGTCAGTAATCTTGTGCCTTGTTTCTTTCTCATCGTGAGATAGAAGTGATCGCAGTTTAGTAAGGAGTGTCGCATGAGGCATATCAAGGAAAATGATGATCTTTCTTGATAGGTCAATGAAGTGCTCATTGGTCTCTTTTTTGTACACACCAGTCTCATGGAGAAATGAAGTTGGCGATGCGCCAGCAAGTTTCATCACATCTTCCTGTGGAAAGAGGTGAGATATCTCAAGCGGTATAAAACTTTTACCAGAAGACGATGGTGCGTTAAAGCTGATATTGAATTGTGCATTGTCGGTATATGCCGCAAGCATGGCAAGAAAGGTGATAATTTTATTGCCATCATCTTTCTTGATAGTAAGGTCCAATACTTCCCGGACCTGATCGAGAGTGATTGGTTCGGGCAGAGTAATGCGGTCCTTAATCTTGTCGAGTTCCTCTTTGATTGTAAGTGACTGTAGGTTCATTGTTTTGTAATTTATGTGTTAGTAATGGAAGTGTTTCGAGTCGTCGCTTATGAATAAGCTCATGCTCTTCTTTGGTCATTGGCTTGTAGACGAGTTCCATCAAGCGCAAAAGCTGAGTCCCTTTTGCAAGAGCCTCATCTTTGCTTATATCCATTCCAAAACGAGCCTTGTAGAGCTCTTGGAATTTCTTGATGTCTGCGTCCAAAAGCAACATAGCTATTCCGAGTAAAGCTTGTTCTTCAGAGCTTTAATGCTGTCGAACATAGAACGAGCCTTCACCTCGACCTCGTCAGTGAAGTATTTGTTGGCGTACTCCTCGATACGAGGCTCACGCTTGAACATAAACAAGGCTTTGCGCGGGTTATCGCGGTCCAGAGATTCAAGTTTGAATCCGAGACACAGCAAAAAGCTGGCACAGCCCAAGTCGTATGTCGTAAAGACATCTGATGGATCGGAATCTTCCGATGACCATCTGGTTTTCTTTTTGATCATGGGTAATCGAATTAATTGGTAATGAATGCTCTAAACAAAAAGCCAAAGCATTGTGCTTTGACTGTATTCGTCCGAGGGGAATAAATGGACGGAACGATTATGGGTTTATTGTGGGCTTAATGTGCCCGAGTGTGATCAGGGTGCGAGCTTGTAGCCAACGCCTTTGATGTTTTTGATTATGTCCTTATTTTTAGCTTTCTTTGCGGGCAAAATGCCGAGTGCCTCTTTGATATTGCGTATCACAAAAGTCAGGTTGCGCTTGGTAGTTTTGGAAACAGATTCGCCAAGAATATCGGAGTAGGTTATCTGATTGCCCTTGGCCGTAGCGAGTTTGAGAAGAGTTGCGAACTCCTGGCTCTTCGGATTGAAAATAGCTTGAACAGTATTCAAACGGACCGTAGCAGTAACTTTGTCGATAGAGAGAGTATTGGCCCCGATTGTGACGGAAATGAGATCGTCATCAGTCTTGATGGGCTTTACGTAATCATCAAAAGTACTAATAACCCAGAAACTTACAGCTTTCCCGATAACATTGAGATCCTTGATAAGACCCTCCTGTTCAAGCTTTTTCAAGACGAGTATCTGTTCACCTGTAGAAAATGAGAGTGTGTCTTTGAGCTGGAACTTCAAAATACCTGCCGGACTTATCTGTGCTCGTTCGTGTATTAAATCTTTGATGAATTGTAATTTTTCTCCAGCCTTCATGAAACGGTAATGGTAATGTTCCCTTAATCTACTCTTTTTTCGTAGATTTTCCAATATAGTGAGCTGGTATGTGGGGTAGTAGACTTCTTCGGAGTGTTCCAGTATGTTCGTCGTGCGATGAAGACATTTATAAAAGCAGAGGCAAAAGATATCAACGGCACAAGCTTTGTCGGCTATCTCCAGGCAGATTACGAACACATGTTCGCACTATTTAGCTTTCCGAATGATAGGACCAGAGACGATGAATGGAGATCATCAGATCAAAAGACTCGCTTTGAGTGGGCGTTCAAGACCAAGGGCAAGAAACCAACGGTAGCCACAATTTATGACTACAAGGATAATAGGTCGATTGAAGATATTGATATGTGGCATGTGGGATATAAGGGGTCCGAGAGGCATGTTGAGGATTTCTTTAAAAAGTTGCATTTGTTCGTAATGCCGAAAGCATAGGATCAGTTATTAGGAATTTCCGAATAACTCAAAAATGAACCGGAAGTAAGGTTAAACCTAACATCCAGTCACAAAATGATAAGAATGGAACTTTTAATTTGAAACCAGCATATTAAAAGTTAAGGGCTTAACTTTTAATACGTAAAATTGCTCGCGTTGACTTGTTTCCTGTATTGATCAACGATCAGAGTATGACAACAGAAAATATTCTTAAAAAATTAGAAGAGTTTATAAATATAAAAGCTAAAGAAAATAGGTCCTTATGGAAAAGAGAGATGTGCGAAAGTGAGGATATTGAGAAATATGGCCTAAACGAGTTTGTCGGCGGTAAGGCAGACGCTTATGAAGACTGCCTAGATTATCTAAAAGAACTAAAAACTAGTGAATAGAAGGCTAAAACAGGTGTCCATTCACTAAAAAGTCTTAAAAGATATTGAATTAAATTTTTTCTAAATTTTTCGCACAAAGTAAATTAGGCTAACAGCTTTAAATCTGCTAAAATGTGGGTATTATGTCACCAGAAGTATTAGATAAAAAACAAGCAATTCGTTCACTAGTGCACACCGCGGTTGAATCATATGCCGCAGGTTTCCAAGCTCGACATGAGGGCGAAATAGATGATCCAGAGGGAACTCTGAATATGAAAATACATAATGTTTTTATTGCTGTCCTCGGTCCCGAAATACAATATTTTACTGCTCTCGTTCGATCACTAGATAGCTCTCTTGGAAATATGCTCGAAAAATTGGCGATAAATATTGCTAAATTTTCTTATGAGGTCAAACAGAATGTTGAGGGTCCTTTAAGTGTTCAGCAAACTCAATCAATTGCAGAGCTTCTAGAAAAATATAAAAGACGAGAGCTAACCCCGAGCAGTGATGACTATCAGCTTTTAAGGACAAAACCCACAGATCAATCATTAGTTACAAAGAGGCACGATAGTGACTATTATTTGATTGATAAAGAGACAGGAGAGAACTATCTAATCGAACTTAAGATAGGTGGTGATCTTGATAATAAAAAAGCTCGATCTGAAAAAGAAGCACTTTTGGAACAGCTTGCCATTCTTTCAAATACATTACCTGTTAATTCTAAAGTAAAAATATTCTTTGCAACAGTATATAACCGTTATGGTGAAGACAAACCATGGAAACAAGAGCGAGTAAAGCAATTTTTTGCTGAAGATGAGCTGATGATAGGTAAAGATTTTTGGAATTTTGTATGTAAGTCTGACGATGGATATAAAATTGTTCTTGATGCATATAAGGAAAAAGCTGGACTAATCAAGAATTCTTTGGATTCAATAAAGAAGACCTACCTAGGGGTATAGCTAGGGTTTAAAAATTATGCAACCACTTATAAAATGGCCTGGCGGCAAATCAAAAGAATTTGAATACATAAAAGATCTTATTCCTCACCATACACGTTATGTTGAGCCGTTTTTTGGTGGTGGTGCCGTTTTCTTTCAATTGAAACCAAAGAAAGCAATAATAAATGACATTAATCTTGAGTTAGTGAACTTTTATAAGTTTATTAAAGGTGAAGAAGATAAAAAATCTTTTGAGAAGGCCCTGTATGATTATGTCGACAATTGGGAAAAAATCCCTAAATATATTGCCATATTTGAAGATAAGCTAACTAAGCTGTATTTGGATTTTAAACACGACAAGATTTCCAAGGAAGATCTTAAAGTGACCGTAAATAAATACCTACAGTCTGAAGAGAAAAGATTCAATGGTCTTTTTCATGAAGACTTTTGCCTCGACGAGAAAAACTTGTTAAGACAGATAATTTCTAATCTTGTCTCTAAGCTCGGCAGAATAAAGAAAATCGAAAAAGAACGTGGAAAGATTGGTGATGGTGATTTACATAAAAACATAGAAACCGCCTTCCGTAGTGGTTTTTATATGCATTTCAGAGATGTAATGAATTATAATGGCTCACGTTTTAAAACCACTCTAGCTAAAAAAGTTGCGAATTATTATTTCATAAGAGAATTTTGCTACGCGTCAATGTTTAGGTTCAATGCGGCTGGGCATTTTAATATACCTTATGGTGGCATTGGATATAACAATAAAGATTTTAGAAGTAAGGTGGATTATATTCTCAGTAAAGATGTTGAAGACTTATTCAAAAATACAGAGATAGAAAATACTGATTTTGAAAAGATCTTTAAAAAAAGTAAGCTGAGTGAAAATGACTTTATATTTCTAGATCCACCATATGATACCGACTTTAGTGATTATGAAAAACACTCTTTTGATAAAAAAGATCAAGAGAGGCTTGCTGAGTGTTTGTACACTACAAAAGCTAGATTTATCTTAATAATTAAAGACACCCCATTTATTTCAAGTTTATATAAGAACAAGAAAGGAATAAACGTTGTCTCTTTTGATAAGACTTATCTTTATAACGTAAAAGGTCGAAACGATAGAGAGGTTGAACATCTGATCATCTATAACTTCAATGAAAAAATATCTGAACAAAATCATACATGGAAATTGCCTAGAAGTGTTGAAAGGGTTTCCAGATAATAGTGTTGACCTCATTTTTGCTGATCCGCCATATTATCTACAACTACCAAAAGGTAAGAGATTAAAGCGACCGGATGGTTCAGAGATTATTCCTGTTGATGATGCATGGGATCAGTTCGATGGTTATGAAGACTATGATCGTTTTACAACAGATTGGCTTAAAGAATGCCAAAGAATTTTAAAACCGACAGGAACTATATGGGTTATAGGGATGTACCATAATATTTTTAGAGTTGGAAAAATTATGCAGGATTTGGGTATTTGGTTTTTGAATGATGTTATATGGGTTAAGATCGGTGCACTTCCTAATTTAAATTGTCGTCGTCTGACTAACAACCATGAGACTTTGATATGGGGTGTGAAAGATAAAAAATCAAAAGGTTATACCTTTAATTATCAATTACTTAAAAAGATGAATGGTGATAAGCAGATGAAAGATACAGACTGGAGTTTCGGCATATGTCGTGGAAGTGAAAGGTTAAGAGGTAAAGATGGAATTAAGTCTCATCCCACTCAAAAACCTCTTAAACTAATTCAGCAGGTACTTCTGACCTCGAGCAAAAAGGGGGACATTGTACTCGACCCATTTATGGGTAGCGGCACTACCGCTGTAGTCGCAAAAGCTCTTGGTAGAAAATGGGTTGGAATAGAAAGAGAAAAGAAGTACGTTGACTTAGCTATCAAAAGAGTGGAAAATTTCACGATTGCTAAATAATACTAATTTATTCTAGCGTAAAAAATCACCCATCCTTCCTGTGGGTGATTTTTAAAAGCCTCAAAAATGGCTTATATCATTTGCCATGGCCAGGGTAGAAAAGCTTGAATTGGATTTACATTTGGAAATGCATCACCAACTCTAGGCTTTAGAATATTTGCGAGATATCTTTCTACTCCGTTACGACATGCAGCGGATACTGGTGCCCACGTCACATATAGATTTTGATAAGCAGTAATGTCTGTATCTCTACGGTGTGCCGACAGGCGATCTCGAATTATTCCTTGTCCAACCCTGATCACTGGACCGTTGCCTTGCCAGATAATGTAGACACCTTCCATACCATTGAAATGAGAGTGACTCAAGTCAACAGTAAGTAATGGTCCCCATACATCACCTAGGCACTTTTGCCATGCAAGTTGCATATATGTGGTCCTCTGAGTTAGGGATGGTGCCTATTTCTTCTTACCACCTCTGCCAGTATCACCGTTTCCTGATTTAGGAATGCGTTCAACTGTAGTGGTGTTTGGACGGCCCTTAGCTTCCTTAACAGGAATAAATTCTCCTGTCTTGGAATCTCGGCCGAGTAGGAACGTTTTGGATCCTTTACTCATAGTAATTGTAATTTAGGTTTGATAAAAGGGCGTAAGGTGTGATAGAGTATAGGTGTTCAGGCCATAATCTATTTTCTACCTGTTTGTCGAATAATCGACACAGAGTATCTTTTAAGGAAGGCTACTCCTATTCAATTTAGACGCCCAGGAAAGTTACCAAACTTCCTTTGGTCGCTTTTCTTGGCGCATAACAGTTTTTATTTTGTTAAAGAGCATTTATTTGCTAGTATTTTATCAGTAACCGCGAATTGAAGTTAAGCATTGATTAACGTCTAATGTAAATATATGAAACATCATATATTTACGACATGTGTAAAACTATGTTTGACCGATACGGGCCGACGGTGCTATTATTAAATTATGCCAATCTTGGTACAAAAAAGGTCGATTTTAAAAGAAAATGAGATTTCAATTCGCAAACTCAGATCTCGAAGATCTGTACTATGAGGAAAAAGGTAAGGAAGCTTATCCTGACTATGTCGTCACTGCCTTTTTTAAAAGGATGCAGACAATCAAATCAGCAAAAAATGAGAATGATTTGAGAGCCATAAAAGGCAACCATTTTGAGAAAATGGAAGGTGAAAACAACAAGTATTCGATCAGACTTAACCAGCAATACAGACTAATCTTCAGTTTAGAGAATGACGGTGTCTGTAAGATTATGCTGATAAAAGAAATCTCGAATCACTATTCGTAACCTCATCATCATGAAAAAAAATATAAAAAATGAAAAACAAGCCGCTCGAGTATTTCACCCGGGGGACATTTTGCTTGATGAGCTAAATGACAGACAGCTTACTCAAGCTGAGTTTTCAGATATCATTGGCCGTCCAGCTAGGACTGTAAATGAGATCATTAAGGGAAAGAGGGGTATTACTCCTGAAACAGCAGGGGTTATTGCAGCTGCACTTGGAACGTCTCCTGATATGTGGCTCGCTATGCAGGCTGAGTATGATTTATATGTTTTAAGTAAAAAATCAAAGGATAAACCTCAAGAAGTTGAACAAAGATCAGAGTTGTATTCTTTGTTTCCAATTGCTGACCTCGTTAGACGGTCCTATATAAAAAGAAAGACTAAAGTTGAGGAACTCAAAAAAGATATTCTCAGCCTTTTGAATTTGTCATCTATTGATGACTTTAATACCAGACTCGCCGGTGCTCGTTTTAGAGTATCTAATGGGGACATTGTTTTAGGTTATTTAAATACTTGGGTACTTTTAGCAAAGAAAAAAGCTTCTGAGCAGAAACTTGATAATAAGTATGATAAGGAAAAATTGAAGGAGTTTGCGAAAACTATTAAGGATTATTCTTGTAAAGAGAAAGGTATAGAGACAGTAATTAATGAGCTTAAAAAGCTTGGTGTTAGAGTTATTCTCTTACCACATTTTTCTAAGACACGTGTTGATGGTGCAGCTTGCTGGATTGACGACCAATCGCCGGTTATTGTCATGTCTTTGAGATATCAAAGAGTAGATAATTTCTTCTTCACATTACTGCACGAAATAGGACACATTGTCTTACATGCACCTACTGATACCAATGCCTTTTTTGTGGATGATTTAAATAATCTAGAAAAAGAAAACAAACAAGAAAAAGAGGCTAACGATTTCGCGATTCAAAATCTCGGACTTAATGGAGTTGTTTCTAGTCTTAAGTTTATAGATATTACTCCACAGATATTACTTAAAAAGAGTGAAGAAGTTGGAGTGCATCCTAGTTTGCTGATTGGTCATCTTCAGCATGAAAATCTGCTTGCTTATACTGCATATCAGAAGTTTTTGAATAAAGAAAAAATCAATCAGATGATTCCTGCTACCTTGATTGAGAAATAGGTAGAAGATCAAATACTTTGTTTTTTTAACAGAGTGAATATTATAAAAAATAAATTAGAGGTTTTTCGATGTGATTCAATAATAAGGAATAAAATAATTTATGTTAGTCAAAGAATGCAACATGCCAGATATTAGCGATTTGAAACACTCAGTTGTGGGGCATTTTATCCTGACATCTTTAGCTGGTTTTGATAAACAACACTCACAAAAGACGATCAAGACACTTTCTGTTATCTCGCGTCTGATGGATAAGGCAAAATATGAGTATCAAGTTGCCAGAGAAACTGCGATCGAAGAAGAGAAAGAAAATAAACTTACATATGAGGAATTAATGAAAAGAGATAGCGGACAGTATATGTATACATGTCCGATTATAAATCATCTTGAAAACTGTATTAATGCATTATCGAGAATTTTCAAACTCGTTAAACTTTTACCGAAAGAATATAATTTCACTCACCAAAAAAAGATTGTTGATATACGAAATGCAATTGAACATATGGATGAACGTATCAGTAGCTCTAAACAAGGATCGCTTTCGTTAAATATTTCTGAGGATGCACTAGCGGTTGAAATTACAGGGGAAATCATTAAGCTTGAGGATGTTGCGGGCCAGATTAGGGTTCTATACAAAGAGATAAGAGATTTTATATATAAATCGGATGACAAAGTTACTTCAGGCAATAAATAATATATGAAAGAAATAACTACAATTAACTGGCATACCAAAGTCCTCAAAGAGCATAAGAAAGAAATCACATACTCGGCGGCTTTCTCTTTTGTCGTGGCACTCGGATATCTTATCTGGTCCTATGCTCAAGGCTCGGTATTTGTATGGCAATCGATAAGTCCGATAGAACAACCAAGTATTTTGGTCCGAGTATTTTACAGCGCATTGGCTTTTGCAGTCCCGGGCTATCTGCTCTACATCGCCGGATTTTATAAATTCCTGCATAACGTCATCGTTCGAGGTTTGAGAGACTGGCAACTCTATAGGGGAATAAAGGCTGTGATCTGGGTCGGTCTTATATTTTTGATGTACGAAGTATTTGGAATTATCGTCAGTATCATGAACGCGGTCTTCTCATTTTTCTACAACCTTTTCAAGTTGGTTTTATACATTTCACCGGGAATCGGAGTATTCCTGATTCTCACCATAGTTGGCGCATATGCCGTAGTTTTGGCCAAAAAGAGGCTTAAGTTACCCCATAATTAGCCCCTAAATGCCCTTGTGTACGCTTTTCGGGAGAGGTTCGGGGGTAATTACAAACATATGATTTCAAAACAAGCGTTAGAAGAATTCAAAGAGATTTGGCGACAGGAAAACCCTGGCCAAGACATCGACGATGCAACCGCAATGGATCAGGCGGTAGCTTTGCTTACCCTCATGGATACGGTCTATAAACCAGTGAAGAAAGATTGGCTCGAAAAGTACAAGAACGAAGTGACCAAAGAAAATAGTGATGACAAGGGTGGGGTAAAATAATTGACCGCACATTATTACGGAAAAAACAGGTAGCCTGATAACGCCTGATCACACCTGTTAACTCCTGACCGTTAATACGGTCGAAATACGGTGATCAACCTGATAGATCAGGAAAAGATCAGGTGAACATGTCCGGTCCAAAATTACGGGAGTTGCGGTCACTGTGAAGTAATCCGAAATAGTGAATGAGACTGTGGGGTAAGCGGTTCTCGGTTCCCGTAATAACGGGAAATTAACGGGAAGGCACTTTTGCATGAAATAGTGAGTGAGAGTGTAGGGTAAAGACTGATAAAACAGTTAAATAACAGTCTTTGACTTATCGATCACGAATTACAAAACAGAGTAGGTGCCCGCCGTTAAAAAACGGTGAAAAAACGGGTGCGAGCCACCATTAGAAAAAGGTGAAAAAATGGGCAGACCAACTTTCAGCAGAAATTACGGGGGTTCGATAGAATACAGAGTAGAAGTGTAGGGTAAAGCTGCGATTGTAATTTAAGTGCAACAAAACTCTCTGTTGTTAATACAACGCAAAAGCAACGTGTGTCCACCTGCAAATGCAGGTAAAATGCAGGAGTAATTATTATTTAGATATAGTGAGCGCGAGGGTGGGGTAAATGTTATAATGGTCACAAATGACTATTTTTGAAGATGTAAAAAAGCTTAATTTGCCTATTGGTCAGTATGCAGTTGTCGGCAGTGGAGTGATGTCTGCTTATGGTATACGACCGCACCACGATGTTGATCTAATTGTGACCAAGAATCTTTTTGTAATCTTAAAGAATAGTGGCTGGCAAAGTGTTCCGAATAGAAATGGTGTTCTTAAAAGTGGTAACTATGAAGTTGATGCTGATTATAAATACAGGGAATATCAGCCGGACCACGATGAATTGATTAGAAATGCGGAAATTATTGAGGGAGTACCATTTATAAGACTCAGTGAGCTGATTAAATTTAAGACGGCTCTCGGTAGGGATAAGGATAAAAAAGATATTGAGCTCATAGAGCAATATTTGATAAAACAGAAAATTTAGACTAATATCGTTATGATTATGAATACAGGTAAATTACTTTTAACTTCAACGGGTCTATCCTCTGAAAATATCGCAAAAAGATTTCAGAGTTTTTTTGCTGACCCAGGAAGCCAGGCTGTTGCAATAGTAACGACGGCTGCAGAAGGTAAGGATCAAAATAAATATTCTCAGCTTGCAAAAAAGCAGTTTGAAGAAATGGGATTCACTAAGATTGATTTTGTTGACCTTGAGGCAGAGCTAGACAGAGACTTTTCTTCATACGGTGTTATTTATGTATGTGGCGGAAACACCTTCAAGCTTCTTAAATTCGCTCGTGAGGCAAATTTCAAAACCTCAATCGAGAATCTCCTAAGTCGGGGTGGTGTATATGTGGGCGTTAGTGCTGGAAGTATTATTGTCGGTCCATCAATCAATATAGCTAATGAAGTCGAACCTGACCCGAATGATATCGGCCTAGAAGATCTCACTGGCTTTAATATCACCGATCTTATTATTCTTCCGCACTATTCTCCAGAGGTTGAGGAAGAAACAAAAGTTTTTGAGAAAAAATATAATGTTATTGTGGAGAGATTAAATAATTCTCAGGCTGCTCTCTTAGAAAACGGAGAAAAGATTATTGTTGAATAAAAAAAGGAGACACACTTGCGTATGTCTCCCTGTTAGAGCAACTTCTCAATCTTACCCATCAGATTCTTCACCCTTTTCCTTTTGGAAAGTTCAAGAGCGATTTCAAAGATAGGTCGGTCCAAAGACCGAAGGAGAATTGCTTGTCGTTCAAGCGAACGGAACCCCCGGCAGTACTGACGGCTACGTGCAAACGCTAGCCTGATCATTGCGGCTGTAACATCCGAGAGGCATAACTCTCGCTCGATAATTGCATCTTCATGCAATCTTTCAAGCGTTGAGAGTTTTTGCCTTATCTCCTCAGTACACAGTTCAACAATTTTCTTCGAGAGCGAGATGGGATAGGGAACAAGTAGTTCCCTTAAGCGGTCACTGATATCGGTTACGTCATGTAAAGTTTCAGCAGTAGCTAAATCTCCGCACAACGCTTCCGGCAACCAGTACCCGGTAGCCCATGGGCGATGTTGACCACCCAAATTCTTGCCCTCAATCCACTCTTCGACCTGCCTGACGAGCAGAGCTGCATCGCAAACTGCGATACCTCCTGTACTCGTCGGCAGATCAAAGCGTACGCTATCGTCGCACACGAAGAAGTTTCCATCAGGCCATCGTTTCTTCAGCAAGGATTCGATGATAGGCGAATATGTTTCAATTCTGCCTTCATCGCAACCTGCTAAGAGATCAATCTTGCCTTTTGAAGAGTTCCTCTTCAGTCCGACGTGTAAGAGCACTTTCATGCCCTGCATCTCACGCAGAACGTGAGTTAGATCGGAGATCACACTACTTTTCATAGTGTCTCCTTTCCGCGTCTTGATTCCTCAAGCCCGATTAAGGCTTTCGGAAATCCGAATGTGGATGCCAGATACTCGATGTCTGATTCAGTAAGAGGACCATTCCTGCGGGAAACGAGTTTTTGATACTCTTTTCTTCCACGTTCAAGCCCTTTCTCGAACTTTGACACCTCTTCAGCAAAAACGGCTTGCACCGCTTCGGCCGAAGACCATTGATTTCCCGATATCACAACAAACTCATGGAACGGAATCGACGTTTGCTGACAGAGGATGAAAGCCTCTCGGATGAGTTTCCGAAGGACGTAATCCGCCGCCTTGTTTCCAGGCCGAAGCCCTTGTGATACCAAGAGAACCGCTGCTTTGCCTAAATCGGCTAAGCGACACATGGTGGTTTGATCCTGAACTTTTGATCGTTCAGTGAGAGTACTGATCACACCTCTCCAGTTCGAGTTTTCATAATCGCTTCGGCTGCATTCGATTGCAGTGACGATACGATCAATACTTGCTCCTGAGTCGGCAGCGATCATCTCTAACGAAGATTCAAAGAGAACTTCTCCCTGAAACTCAGTAAAGACCAAGTTCCAAAGTTCCATCGACTTTCCTGTGCCTGGATTTTGCCAGACGATCTCCGTACGAACGCCACATCGGTTCCGAGTCGGGGTATAGGTGACATTTCCGTCATTACTAACGGTCCTGACACCTAACCTTTCCCAGATTCTTTGCGACGTTGCATCTTTCGGATGCACTGTAGCTGACAGCGTGTTCGAACTAATGCCTAAGCACGCCGTCAGATATCGCCAGGCACTCTCGATCATTACATCCTTCACTTCAGCTTCCTTGCCCTCATAGAGGGAAAAGTGGCCGAGCATGTCGAATGCTAGATGATGCCTTCCTGAACGACCGATTTTCTCCCATCCGTCAGTTCTCAAGCAGGTTTGTACTGAAACAACGCGGCTGCTCTCGTGGTTTTTTCCATGAGAGATCACGTCTTCAAATACAACTCCACCTGAGATGTTGAACAGGAGTTTCGGATTTGAACTTACGATCGGAACGCTGTCCTGCCACTTGAAACCGAAGGTCCCGAAGTGGCGTCTGATTTCATCATACGACTTCATGCAGAACCTCCCATTGCCAAGTGTTTGAATACAGTCTGCCTGACTGCGTAGGTGAACTTGCTCATCTCAGGATGAGTAACAAGTCCGCGGTTAATATCCCAACTTACAACGTGAGCTGGAATCCCGAGATTATCCAATATTGCCTGAGCGCGTTCGATGTTCATGGAATATGCTGATCCATGAGCACAGATTTGCCGTTGAGCAAGAGGACAACGAGACTCCTCGCACTCGTGTCTGGCAAACGCCTGAACCGAAGTGATGCTTGGAATCTTGAGCATCCGAGTAAGCGCGCATGAGGACTTCAGGAATACAGGAACGCCAGGGAAGTGTTCTGCACTCAAGGAAAAGATAAAGTCTATCAAATCCTGAGGCAGCATCTTCACATTGTCGTTCCGAGGAATGTTCGGCATGGGGAGTTTGTGAATCTCCACCAAACCATTCTCGATACCTTCAGTCCAACGCAATCCTCCGGGGATGATCATATCAATGACATTGCCGTAGTGCTTTTTTACCCAGAGCATCATCATTTCAATGCGGTCCCTGTTTCCGCTCCATTCAGGAACGATCGGGCGCATATACCATGCGATGGTGGCACCAGCTTCCTTTGCTTCTTCAGCGTTAAGAAAACGGTTGTTGTGAGCAGGTTCAATCGTATCAGGATTGTCTGCCCAGCACAGAGACAACATCAGACCTCGCGTCGCATTTGTGATGCGGGCGATGTCGAGCTTTCTTCCTTTCGGAACTCCGCCCTTGGTAACGATCCAGAAGGGATTTTGAAGACCGCGGCGCACGAATGCATCCATGATCTCAAATGTGCTTTCTGTAACCGGTCCAGGTGCAAACGGTTCAGTGCTTGCTGTTCCGATGCTGATGATTGTCTCGCCAGCAACGAAAAACGGATGTTTGATCAATTCATCGACGATTTGATCGACGGTGAACTGATTGCGCCGTCTCGGTCTTTTTGGCATTGTGCCTTGATCTGCAAGATCTTGATGGGTGTCTTGAACGTGGCAGTATCTGCACTGCCAAGAACATCCAACCCACAGATCAATACTCAGCGAGCTGTTAGACACGCTGACGCACGAGAGCGGATGATTGCTATCCGGTACAAGAACTCCGTACGTATATTCACGAACAGAAAACTCGCGGCCGGTAGTCATCCCATTGATCGTTACGCGCGGTTCCGAATTGGCAGCCGCTACGTATTCTTGTTTTGAATTCATGTGACAACTCCTTTCAAGTGGTTGATGTTGCGTGATATTTGTTCTTCTGTGGTCATACCGATGACAACAGATGTTCCGAGCTGCATTGCATCTTTGATGAGCAGCTCGACTGGATGAAGGGTAAGTATTTTTCCCTGACAGAAAAGACTTCTCAAGAGAATCTCCTTTTTCATGGCGATCAAAGAGGGAAGCTGATTCAGTATCCATCTTTGATTCGGATTAAAAGGGGCTTCTACAACATCAATGTAAGGCAAAGCCTCATCACTGATGACTGATGAAAAATCATCCGGTAGAGAAATTCCTACTCTTCGAGTCGTATTCCCACTCTTCATCTTTTGCAAGTGTTGAATAATGGGGATTGCATCTGACGTCCACGAGGGAAGCCAGTTGTGCAACAAGACGGTGTCGACCTGTGTTCTCTTGAGCCGGTCCAATGAACCTTCAACACTTCGATCAAGATGATCTGGTGTATAAAATTCACTGATCGGAGTACGAGTTTTAAGGTCGGGTTTTTTGATTGCTGGGATTTTGGTCACGATGACCGCATCTCCCGGCAACCATGTGCCAATCATCTCCTCAACTTTTCCTCCACCATAGACAGCCGCCGTATCAAAACGACGAATGCCCGAACTGATGGCGAAAAGCAGAAGAGATTCAATGTAGTCGGGGGGCAGCTTTTTGAACTGTCCTCCAAGCTGCCATGTGCCGAAGTAGAGTCGTTCAAACCATTTCATGTTTTTCTCCTAATTTTGAGGTTGTTAAAGAGCCTTCAGTTAAAATTGTTTCTGGCATAAAACTACAACAAAATCAGCTCTAGGTCAACCGATGTCTTGCCAATCATTAAAATAAATGTTAATCTATTTCCGGATTTGAAACCTTAACAAAAGAAAGGAGATAAACGTGAGTTTACCTTACAAGACAACAGAGGAAGTGCGTCAGACGTTTCTGGGGCATTTTCTTAAGCGCGATCACCAGTTGATCGAGCAATCGGGGATTATTCCAAGGAATGATCCAACACTTATGTTCATCAACTCGGGGATGGCTCCGCTCAAACCCTATTTTACGGGCCAAGCGACACCGCCATATCCGCGTTTGACAAACGTGCAGGACTGCATCCGTTTCGTCGATGTCGAAAGCGTCGGCATTCCTATCATGGGACGAACTTTCGAATGATGGGGTCATGGTCTTTCGGTGATTATTTCAAAGAGCGAGCCATTGAGCTTGCCTTCGAACTGATTACTGAAGGTTTCGGGATTCCGGCCGAACGATTGTCCGCGACGGTATTCATGGCTGATGAAAGTCTGCCGGGAGTACCGAGTGACGAAGAGTCAGCTCGCATCTGGGAGAAATTCCTGCCGCGAGAACGCATCATCGGTCGACCGCCAGTAGACAACTTCTGGGGTCCTGCTGGCACGAGTGGACCTTGTGGTCCATGCACCGAAGTCTTTTTTGATCGAGGCGAAGAATTCGCTGAGAAAAAAACTGATGACGTGCTTGTTCCTGGGCGGCACATCGAGATCTGGAACGCTGGAGTGTTCATGCAATACTTCAAGGATGAGCAAGGGAATTTTTCTCCGCTCCCCATGAAGTGCGTGGACACTGGCGCTGGTCTCGAGCGCTTCGCTATGATTCTTCAGGGTCGGGCTTCGATTCACGAGATCGATCAGTATGAACCATCCTACCAACTCATCAATCAGCGCATTGGTGATACGGCGTGGACTCGGATCATTCTTGATCATATCAAGACATCGATTCTGATGATCAGGGAAGGAATCGTCCCGAGCAATACTCGGGAAGGTTACCTCCTGCGTCGTGCGCTTCGGCGTGCGATGATCGGAGTCTTCCTGCGAGGTATCAATCTGACCATTCTCCAGGAGTGGGCAGACTCCCTCAGTGAAGTGATTGATAATAAGGATCTGACCGTTCGTCAGAAATCTGTTATCGCTCACTGGCTTAGCGAGGAACGCGACAGCTTCGAGAAACTGATGCATCGCAGCAGGAAGTATCTGGACAAGATCGTGACGGCAAAGGAGTTGGATGCGCAACACGCGTTCACCCTGAAGACCGGCATGGGCATTCCCGAAGATCTCCTGGAAGAATTCTGTGCTCGTCATGGGATTCCGTTTCCGAAGGTCGAGTTCCTCCGGCTTATCGAAGAGCACAGGAACATCTCCCGCCGTCCGAAGAAGTAGTTCTTTCAGTAGCAAACAAGCCCACCTCGTTTACACCGGGGTGGTCTTTTTTATTATTTAGACATAGTGAGCGCGGGTGTAGGGTAACAATCTTTGAAGCTTGGAATGTAGATCGTAGCGTCATCGATTTTCTCAAATATTTTTCTGACCCGCGCGACCACGCGACCCCAGTGATTAAAGACGTTTTGTGCTCAAAAAAATAAGTCTTAACTTCAATAATCCACAATATAATCTGTGGATTAACTAGGTTTTGCTATAATAATTAAGCGGGCTCTTATTTAAGACCTAAAAGTCAAAAAAAGAGTTTCCGTTATTATAATTAATCTAAGTATCAAATCGCATATACGAAAATATGTTGTGATTTCTACTTCTACCAGGATGGAATCTAATAACGTAGATTATAAACAAATAATTACTGAAATAATAAAAAAGCAAATTGTTATTTTAGGTCCTCAAATTGCTATACTTAAGGCTAGAGGAGTAGAAGGACTTAAGGTTTCTGATGAAGGCGAAGTGATTAGCGTTGAAGGTCCGGGTCAAATTATTTTACAAAAACTTATAGACGAATACGTGTTGTTGTCTGGCGAGATAGTGAAAAATGCTGTTAACTCAATCTTTGAAAAATATCCTTCTATTAAAAAACATTAATTTATTAATATAAAAAATATGAAAAAGTTTTTATTATTTTGCATCGCAGGTTTGCTTCCATCAATTACCGTTTTTGCTCAAGGGCGTGAAATACCGACGGTTGATAATAATGTTGCTTACGCCTCTGTGTTTGCGAGAGATTTTTCGCTTTTGTTGTCCATTGTTATAGGTCTTATTGCCACTTTTTTAGTTTTCCGATCCGCTAAAAAACTTAGAGGCGGTTTGTTTGGATTAGTTTTGAACTATATAGGTGTTGGTATGTTGCTTGTTGTCTTCGGAACACTGTTTTCTGTGGTTGGGCAATGGTATGGTGATTTTTGGTTTAATGTTTTGAGCACAGTTTTGTTTGCATTCGGTTATATTTTTATGGTTCTCAGCGCCAACAAACTTCTTAAAAGCATAATGAACACCTAGCGATGAATTTTGCGCTTCCTACAAGCGCCGTTTTATATTTGATTTCTTTACTGATAGTCCTAATATCGGTTGGTTTTGTTTTTTATTTTTATAAACTTTTTAGAAATAAAAATAAAGAAATAATAAAAGAAAGAGAGGATTCTGCTAGACACCTCTATGAACTCGCCATACTTAAAGAGTTAGGTGAAAGAACTGGATATTCGCTCAATGTTGAAGAGATACTCCAAATTATTACTGGTTCTCTCAGGCAGTTTATTGATTACACAGTTGTGGGTTATGTGGTTATCACACCTGAAAAATTAAAAATAAATACATACATAGAAAAACCAGTCGGTGATATTTTTCTAAATGAAATGAAAGAAAAGATGATTGCGTCTCTTTCAGCTTTAACCGATAACGATTTTGAATCTTACACCAAAGATGATGTGGTCTCGGGTGCGATCGTGATTGATGGCATTAAACAAAAAATAGGCTCTTTGTTTAATATTCCTATTGTAATAAATGGTAGAGTTGTGGGGGTTCTGTCAGTTGCTCACGTTGACGTAGGACTTTATAAAGAAGAAGATATGACCATTCTTTACAAGATTACAGGTCAAGCTTCTGAAGCGGTTTCTCGTCTGGAAGAAGTGGTAAATATGGAAAAAGGTAAGCTTAACGCTATGGTGGAAAGTATGGGGGACGGTGTGCTTATGGTTGATCCTGAATACAAAATTGTAGTCGCCAATCCTTCTGTTAAAAAAATCATAAAATTTGATCCGTCTCAGGAAAAGGAAAAAGATCTCAGTATTTTTAATTTTGTAGATTCGTTGGGTGGTAAATTTGATATTTACGGCAAACTGGAAGAAGCTTTGGTTAAGAATAACACTTTTCTTTCAGAAAGAATAAACATTAACGAATCTTTTTTTGAAATTGGAGTTTATCCAGTTATGCACACTTCTCCTAAGAAAAATAGTCAGATACTGGGAGCGGTAGCAGTTTTTAATGATGTTACTAGAGATGTAGAACTTGAAAAAGTTAGAGAAGAATTTACCGGTATGATAGTGCACGAATTGCGTTCACCCCTGGATAGTATCAAAAAAATATCTGAACTAGGGGTTTCTGGTCAGTTAGATAGAAATTCCGATCAATTCAAAGAATATCTAGAAATGATACATCAAAATTCTGCATCAATGCTGGAAATGGTTAGTGACATCTTGGATCTCACCAAACTTCAAGCGGGTAAATTTGAAGTTAATAAGGAACAGTCTGATGTTAAAGATTTGATAGAAAACCGCATAATGTTTTATAAAGTTTTAGCCGATAGCAAAAAGATAAATCTAGAATTTTCTTTTGATAAGAGTTTGCCGGAATTCGCTAGTTTTGACCCACAAGCACTCAAACAAATTTTAAATAACTTGCTCTCAAACGCTTTGAAGTTTACTAAAGCCGGGGGTTCAGTTTTAGTTTCCGCTTTCGTTTTTGATCCCCAAGGTCCATATTTAGAAGATTTTGATAAAGCGAGAGTTCCAGTTTTTCCAACTTCTACTGATATTAAGACAAAGAAAAAATCGTTGTGTGTTGTAGTTTCTGACAATGGATTAGGTATTCCAAAAGAAGAAATTGGTAAACTTTTCCAAACTTTTCAACAAGCCAAACTTGGTCCTGTAGATAAAGAAAGCAAAGGCACCGGCCTAGGTTTGGTAATAGCTAAAGGTATCGTTGAAGCCCATAATGGAACCATTGGAGTGGTTTCTGAAGAAACTAAAGGATCTAGTTTCTTCTTTACAATACCTTTGTAAGAGTGTTATTATTATAAGTAGCAGTTTATTCGTTATTTTGAACCAATATGAAGAAAAAAATACTTGTTATAGATGACGACCAATTTTTCTCAAAGACCTTGCAAGCCGCACTGTCGCCTGAAAAATATATTTTAGTAAGCGCGGAAGACGGCGAAACAGGTTTAGAAAAAGTTAGAACAGAAAAACCTGATCTTATCGTCTTAGATCTTATGATGCCTAAACTTGATGGCACTGCTTTCTTGAAAAAAATGCAGGAGTCAACTGATTTACCTAAAATTCCAGTCTTAGTTTCTTCAAATCTTTCTAGTGTTAAAAAAATAAGTGATGTGATGTCTATGGGGGCTGTGGGTTATGTCATCAAATCTGATGAAAGTTTACAGTCAATTGTCCAAGATATTGAAAGAATATTGGGGCAAGCAAGTGGTGACAACAAACGAGAAGTTGCTTAGTTAAATTATTTTTGAAGCTAAGGTAGCTAAATAAAGTGCCACAATGTGACTTGGCATAGAGCCCGTGATTGTGCCCAGTATATAATCTTTAGTTTTGATACTGGAAATCCCCATTAATATATTGAGCACATTAAAAGGCATAACCGGAAGGATTCTTAGAACAGTTAAATCCCAAACTCCGTTTTCGGCAAGTTTTTTGTTGTATTCGTCTAATTTTTTTAAGTATTTATTTTTCAAAATATTCTCAACTTCTTCTCGGCCTAATTTGCGACAAAAAGAAAAAACTATTATCGCACTTATAAGCCCTCCAACAAAAGTGTAAAGAAGTCCGTACCAGAAACCAAAAAGCAATCCAGCTATAATCATAAGGGGAGTGGTTGGTATAAATATGGAAAGTAAAATATAAGTTAAAACAAAAACTGTTGGTGCCCAAATGCCCAAATCTTTTATATAATATCTAAGAGTTTGCAAATCCAAATCTTCCCCGAAAACGTAATAAGAAACAATTGAAAATACTACCAAAATCAGAAAAATCCAGAATATAATTTTTTGTAATTTTCGCCAAAACACAACAATATATTAACACAATAGCAGCAACAATTTTATATGATGCTCCTATGGGGAAAACATCAAGCAGGAATTGATTAAAAGAGCAAAAAAGTCTAAATTTTTTAAAAACTGTGTATATTTTACTTGTTTTTAGACGCTAAAAATGCTATAATTAGGGGTAGTTAAGTAATTTAATAGCTAATCTAATTAATATGTTTAAGCAAATTTTTGGTGAAGAAGGTGCAAAAAGAGTAACAAAATGGACCGTGTCGGTTTTATTTTTTCTTTCCTTGTTTTTAATTGTGCAAATCTTCACCGTTCTTAAAAAATTACCAAATATTGGTAACGAATTTTACCCTCAGTCTGTAATTTCGGTTTCTGGGAAAAGTGAAGTTTATGTGATTCCCGATATAGCTACTTTTAATTTTACCGTGACTGAACGTGGTGGGACTGTTAAAGAAGCCCAAGAGAAAGCTGACACCAAAATCAACAAATCTTTGTCTGCTGTGCGTGAATTAGGAGTTGAAGACAAAGATATTAAAACTACCGGCTATAATGTTTATCCAAAATATGAATGGGTGCAACCTGCTTGCGTGACTTACCCATGTCCTGCCGGTAGAAATGTTTTAACTGGTTACGAAGTTAGTCAATCAATAACTGTAAAAGTGCGTGATACTGAAAAAGCGGGAGACTTAGTGACCAAAGTTGGCGCTTCAGGTGTTTCTAATATAAGTGGTTTAGAATTTACCGTAGATAACAAAGATGAGCTTGCAGCTAAAGCTCGTGAAGAAGCTATAGCTGAGGCTAAAGAAAAAGCCAAGGTGCTTGCTAAACAACTTGGGGTGCGTTTAGGTAAAATGATGAATTACTACGAAAACAGCAACAATAATTATGATTATGATTATGCTTACGGCAAAGGTGGCGGTGTTGCAAACGAGGCTGTTTCAAAAGTGATGGCTGAATTACCAGCAGGAGAAACTAAAATTATTTCTGATATAAGCATCATCTACGAGGTTAAATAAGTGAAATACTTTATCCGCGTTTGTTTAAATGGTCTTCTTGACACTCTTTTTAATAAGAGTATAATGGAAGTTACAATTTAATAAGAAAAACCCCGACAAGGGGTTTTTTAGAATACGATATATGTCAATCAACAATTATTTAAAAGAAACAAAAGCCGAACTTTCGCACGTAAACTGGCCGACTAAAAAACAGTCCATAGTGTTTTCTTTGGTCGTCGTTATTATTTCTGTTTTGGTAGCGCTTTTTTTAGGTCTATTTGATTTCTTGTTTTCTAAAATATTGAATTTATTTATATAAATTTATATGTCTAAACAACAAATACAAAAAAAAAGAAATTGGTATGCGATTCATACCTACTCGGGTTATGAAAATGCAGTGATGCGAAATCTTAAACAGCGCATTGAATCTCTAGGTATGGAGGATAAAATTTTTGACGTAATTGTCCCAACCGAGAAAAAAATAAAAATAAAAGGCAGTAAACGTGTTGAAGAAGAAGAAAAAATATACCCGGGTTATGTTTTAGTAGATATGATCGTAACCGATGATTCTTGGTATGTAGTTAGAAATACTCCCAGAGTAACAGGTTTTGTTGGTGCCGGTGTTTTTCCAGTACCGCTTGAACCTAAAGAAATTGAAAGTCTCTTTAAGAGAATGAGTTCTGAAAAAGTTAAACACAACATTGATCTCTCTTTGGACGAAGCGGTTAAGATTGTGGACGGTCCATTCAAAGATTTGGAAGGTAAAGTTGGTGAAGTGGATGAAGAAAGAGGTAAAGTTAAAGTCTTGGTGCCGATGTTTGGTAGAGAAACTCCGGTAGAATTGGATTTCTTGCAAGTGAAGAAAATCTAGGTTATATTACAATCTCCTCGGGCTTCTGGAGGAAATCAATATTAAAATACAAAAATGGCAAAGAAAGTATCAAAAAAAATAAAATTAGTGATTGCGGCTGGCAAAGCTACACCGGCACCTCCTGTGGGCACCGCTCTTGGTCCAGCTGGTATTAACATTGGTGAATTCGTTAAACAATTTAATGACGCCACCAGAGAGATGGATGGGCTTGTTCCTGCTGATATTACTGTTTATGAGGACCGAAGTTTTGATTTTGTGCTTAAAACTCCACCCGCCTCAAGTCTTATCAAAAAGGTTTTAGGTATTGAAAAAGGCGCTGGTAAGACGCCTTCTCAGAAAGTGGGCACTATCACCAGAAAACAATTAGAAGAAATTGCTCAAATCAAAATGGTTGATCTTAGCGCCAATGATTTAGACACAGCTGTTGATATTATTGCTGGTCAATGTCGTTCAATGGGTGTGGAGGTCAAGGGTTAAAAACAAAATTTAATTACAAAATAAAAAGACTTTTTAACAAGTCTTTTTATTTTTTTGTTTACATGATAGAAAGAAATTAGAGCGAGTGTTATTTCACAAAATTAATTTTGGAGGTGTTATGTCACCAACACTGAAAAGTGTTTTGCAAGGGAAAGATTGGCAAGACAAATATATTGCCAATTTTGAGGAGCTTGAAAAGATTGTCAAACAACTCAAGGAAGGGGGTTTTTCTATTGCTTTAACCCAGGGTGTGTTTGATATGTTCCACGTTGGTCATGGACGTTATTTGGCCGAAGCTGGAACTTATGGTGATGTGCTCATCGTTGGAGTTGATTCAGATGAATTAACTCGAGCAATGAAAGGTCCGAAGAGACCGTTTGATGTCTTTGAAGAAAGGATTGAGATTATTTCAATGCTTTCTTCGGTGAGTATAGTGGTAAAACGAGACACAGATCAGCACAAGTATGATCTTATTAAACTTGTGCAACCCAACGTTTTGATTATGTCAAAAACCACCAGCTCTTTTACCGAAGAAGACAAAAAAGAATTGAGTCAGTATTGTGGTGACATCAAGCATTTGGAGGCGAAAGCGGCTACGACCACTACAGCCAAGACGCTGCGTTTGATGACAGAGGGAGCGGAAGAATTGGCTGTTAAGATACAGCAAACTGTATCTGACTTTCTGGGGGGCAAGAAATGAACAACCTCATTGCCTATATGCCGGTTATTAATCGGCAATATCTGGGGTGGCTTGAAAAACATAAGCCATTTCACTTATATCTCATTACCCAAGATGTGGCGGAAGCACTAAATCCCAAGTTGGGTAGAAATATTGTTTCTTTGCCGGCCAATATTGTTTCAGTTTTTTTGAACAATGTTCAGAATGAATTTTCTTGGGAAAGTCTGGTTGAAGTTTTTTGTTTAACCAATTTGGACCTTTCAAAACAAAAGGACCAGAATTGGATTATGCCAGATGAAGATATTTCCCATCTTGTCGCTGGAAAGTATCTGACCCCGTCGGGTTGTCAGGTTTATTTTGAACCAATTTGGGCGCGATGGGATATGACTGCGGTTAAACGTCAAGAACCAATTATGCCGGATTTGGAAACGAGTTCGGACATAGTAGATGGTTTACGGATGAGTGTCGCAGAAAAATTTGGTCAAAAAACTCCGGATTGGTGGAGGCAGATCGGAGCTTTAGCTTTCAAGGATCAAAAAATGATTGCTTTTTCGTATTGTAAACATCTTCCTACAGAATACGAAACGGTTATTTTTGGGGATCCTCGTATTAATTTTGACGCGGGTGATTCTGCGGGCGCTGAGGTTTATCTTTCTTTGCACGCAGAAAAAGGTATCGTTGCCACCTGTGCACGAGAGGGAATTTCCCTCAAAGGCGCTTCGGTTTATTGCACCACATTTCCTTGTGGTGATTGTGCTCGGATGCTAGCCGAGTGTCAAATCAAGGAATTGTTTTTCACCGAAGGATACAGTGTGCTGAAGGGTTTTGAAACTCTTAAAGCTGCAGGTATCCGAATTGTGAAAGTTAATAAGTAAAAAGTCCCGAGATTGAATTTAGTGGTTACTAAACAATCTCGGGACTATTTTTATTCTGGGGTTTTGTAGCCCAGAACTGAAATAATAAACGAATCCGGGAACTTCACAGAATTTTCAATTTTTTTCTTAGAAGCCCCAGATATGATGTGTGCGTGAAGATGAGAAATAGAGGCACCGGTATAATCCATCTCTCCGAAACGAAGTAAAATACTTGCGCCTTCTATTTTTTTCTCCGCGCAAAATCTTGAAAACAAAGAAAACAATTCTTCGCTGGCCCCTTTTTTTAACTCAGCGATGGAGGAGATATGCTCTTTATAGATAGCCAAGTAATGATGTAGGCTACCTTTGTAAGGGTAATCGTTTTCGGTGATAACCCAAAACTTACCCTTTTTAATCACAGGTGCGTTATGCCACTCCTCCAGGTTTTCCCAACAAAGAGGGCAGACGTTAAGTCTTTGACATTCTGCCATTCTCTTTTTTTGGGCTGACACCCTGGCATGAGACATCTCAACCAAAGGCTTTTTTTTCATTAAATCTCCTTTCCTTCAAAGTGTGGTAGGTATGCTCATTGCTGGGTGTGCTTTATACTCTGTGAGTATAAAATGGTCGGCTCTGAAGTCAAAAATATTTTTGATTTTTTGACCCTCAGAAGAAAGTTTCAGAATTGGAAAAGGAAACGGATCTCTTTTGAGCAATTCATTCACCTTTTCCAATTGGTTTTCATAAATTTGGGCATCATTTATTTTGTGGATGAACTTGTAAGGTTCATAACCACAAACGTGAGCCAGCATTATGGTGAGAGCCGCGTATTGAATAATGTTGGAAACAACTCCAACAGGGACATCTCCCGAACGTTGCACCATAGAGAGAACAAGTTTTTTGTTCTCTATAACCGTGCACTGGATGAGAGTGCCATGACACGGCGCTACCACTACTTTTCTTTGCAACTTAGAATGTTGCATATTGAAGGGTGGGAACCAGGTTGATACCACATGAGTATTGAGCCCGGGACCATCCTTAAGTGATTGCACCAGATTTTCAATCTGGTTAAAAAATTTAGGTAATTCCCCCTCACAAAATGGTAATTTGTGAAGATTTGGTCCATAAGAACCGGGTCCCAAGTCGCCACTTTCAAGGCCAAACTTTTGACACTGTTCCGGAGAAACCCATTCTTCCCACCAATCACAACCCGCATCTTTCATTTCTTGTAAAGTGTGTACTCCTTTTATGAAAAGGAGTATTTCCGTAATAGGTTTTTTCCAAAAAGTAATTTCTCTTTCTGTGATGATGGGAAAACCATTTTCAAAAGAGTAAACCAGATTGTCTGTTTCCAGGTTAGTAAATCTTCCACGCACCTGGTGTGGGTTTTTCGCCAAAAAAGAATCGGGCGAATAAACGATGTGCCGAAGCAAATCCTGATATTGAGTATCAGGTTCTCTTTTTGAGAAAGGCTTATAGTTAATAACTGTCATTTTCTCTTCTCCTTTCTTTCCCTTGTTTTCTTGTATTTCAATAAACCATAAGTCCACTTTTTATTCTCCATTTAAATACCTTAAAGTCAAATTTATAAAAAAAGCCGTTTCGGTGTAGGTTCACTGAAACGGCTGGTAAGATAAAAGTGGCAAGGTATTTAAACTTGACGCTTAAATACAGAATACCACGATCTGACTTTGTCTCTCGGAGTTTTTTCTTCTCCGGGGTTGAAAAAATGAATGTAAATTCTTTCCCAACTTGCCCAATCAAGATTGGGAAAGAAGGTGTCTCCTTTGACTTTTTTATCTACCATTGTTTGGTAGATACAATCGGCATATGGCAGAGCCAATTTGTAAATTTCAGCGCCACCCATCACCCAAACTATTTTTGACTCAGCCAACAGAACAGCCTTTTTGAAAGAGTCCACTGTAACCACTAGGTTTGAGTGGTTTGGGTAGTTTTGGGCGATATTTCTAGAAATCTTTTTGGGATTTCTGGTGATGATTATATTTTGACGTAACACTAACGGCCGGGATTTTTCAGGGATTGAATCCCAGGTTTTACGTCCCATAATCACCGACTTGTAGATGGTGAGATTTTTGAATCTCTCCATATCTGAGGGGACCAAACCCCTCCAAGGGATGTCGTTTTGATCACCAATAACCAACTTGCCTTGGAAGCAGTAGGCTGAAGTGGCGAAGATGATCTTGATAAATTTTTCATAGAGCATAAAGCCTCCTATTTGAAATATTTTAGAACAGTCCGTCTATTTTAGATTTTGCACTAAAATAACAGAAAGTCAAATAAAATGAATGCGAGATTTTGACGATAAAAATTGTTAGAATAAAAGAATGCAACTTAAGATTAAAAGGATAGATCCTGAGGCCAAATTGCCAAAATATGCTCATTCCTATGATGCTGGTATGGATTTGTTTGCCCTTGAACAAGTAAAGGTAAAACCTGGCGAAATAGCTAAAATAAGGAGTGGTATTGCGATGGAAATATCTGAAGGGTATGTTGGTCTCTGTTGGGACAAAAGTGGTTTATCAATGAATAATGGCATTAAAGTTTTGGCGGGCGTTATTGATGCTGGTTTTAGAGGTGAGGTTATAATGGGAGTGATAAATTTGGGCAAAGAAGAATATGTTTTTGAAAAAGGGCATAAGGTAACACAAATGCTTATTCAACCGATTGAAATTATGGATATAATAGAGGTAGAAGAGCTTTCCGATACCACTAGAGGCGAAGGTGGTTTTGGAAGTACTGGAAAATAATTTAAAAAAATGGATATTTACGAAACATTAAAAAGTTGGATTAAAGAAACTTTAAAAATCAAAAATGATTTTGTTTTAGCGCACCCGAAAGATTTGAAAAACGGTGACTATTCTTTTTTTTGTGTTACAGAAAACCCAAAAGATCAGGTGGAAAAATTAGAAAAAAACAAAATAAAAGAGGTAGAAAGGATAGAAGCAGTTGGTAAGTTTATAAATTTTTATTTGTCAAAAGATTTTTTTTCTAGCGTTATTGGTGAGATAAATGAAAAAAAAGAAAAATGCGGTGAAAACAATTTACTTACTGGGGGTAAAATTTTGATTGAGCATACCCAGCCTAATCCTTTCAAAGAATTTCATATCGGACATCTAATGAATAATGCTATTGGTGAGTCGGTTTCTAGGATTTTGCAAGCTTGTGGTGCTGAAGTGATATCGGTTGGTTATCATGGCGACATCGGACTTCATGTCGCTAAAGCTGTTTGGGCTTTAAAATATGATTCTAAAAATGAAAAAGACAAAAAGAGTGTCTTTAATTATGCCAAAGCTTACGCTCGGGGTGCTAAGGCTTACGAAGAGGATGAAAACGCTAAAAGAGAAATTATTGAAATAAACAAAAAAATTTATGATAAAAGTGACGTGTTAGTAAATGAGATATATGAAAGAGGTAGGAGAATTTCTTTTGAGTATTTTGATCATCTTTATAAAGAACTAGGGAGTAAATTTGATCATCATTTTTATGAAAGTGAGACGGGGGAGATAGGTAAAAAAATTGTTTTGGAAAATATTCCTAAAATTTTTACGAAATCTGAAGGAGCAGTAATTTTTAAAGGTGAAGAATTTGAACCAAAAACTCATACTCGGGTTTTTATAAATTCGGATGGCATTCCGACTTATGAAGCTAAAGAAGTCGGTCTTACCCAACTCAAAAGAGAAAAATATGATTATCGGCAATCTATCACTGTGACAGCTAACGAACAAGACAGTTTTTTTGATGTGGTGGAAGTGGCTATTGGAGAAATTTTTCCTGAGCTTAAAGGTGGGTTGACTCATCTTTCACATGGGATGCTTAAATTGTCGGAAGGTAAAATGTCTTCTCGTACCGGCGATGTGATCACTGCCGAATCTTTGCTGGCACAAGTTAAAGAAAAAGTTTTAGAGAAAATAGAAGATAGGAAATTTTCGGAGGAACAAAAGAAAAAAATTTCCAAAATTGTGGCTCTAGGGGCGATAAAATATTCCATTCTTAAACAAGCGATTGGTGGTGATATAATTTTTGATTTTAATAAATCCATTTCGTTTGAGGGAGATTCTGGACCATACTTACAATATACTGCTGTGAGAGCTAACTCTGTGCTTGAAAAATCAAAACTTCAAGTTTCTAGATTCCAATCAGTTTTTAAATTTCTAAATCCAAAAATAAAAAGACCAGAAAACTTTGAAATTACCGAGTTAGAAAAATATTTATATCGTTTTCCTGAAATAGTAGAAAGAGCAGGGAAGGAATATGCTCCGCACTATATTGTGACTTATCTAACCGAGCTCGCTAGTGTTTTCAACGGTTTTTATGCACACGAGCAGATTATTGATTCAAAAAATCCGGCTTCGCCTTATAAAATCGCGTTAACTACCGCCGTTTCTTATGTGCTTACTTCTGGCTTAAATCTTCTTGGTATTGAAGTGCCAGAAAGAATGTAGAGTTTGACAATAAATCCTTATTTGTTAATATATCAAGGTCCCGCTTAGCGGGTTTAATTTTAGTTAAAGTATGTCCAGATCACTTAAAAAAGGTCCATACGTTGACCCAAGAGTCCTTAAAAAGATAGAAGGTAAAAAACCACAGGATACTGGGGTTATTAAGACTTGGTCTAGAGCTTGTGTTATAGCGCCCGAAATGGTGGGTTTTATTTTTGGGGTACACAACGGTCGTGATCACATAGAAGTTTTGGTAAGTGAAGATATGGTAGGTCACAGACTTGGCGAATTTTCTCCTACTCGTAAATTCATAAAACACGGAGGTAAAATGCAGAAAGAACTTGAGGCCAAGAAAAAACAAGATGAACTCAATGCTGCCAGAGCCGCTAAAGCAGCTGCTGATGCCAAGAAATAAAATTAAAATAGTATGACAGAAGTAACAGCACAACTAAATAATTACAGACAATCACCTAGAAAAGTTAGAGTGGTGGCTGATGTGATGAGAGGTAAATCTGTTAAAGAAGCAAAAACCAAACTTACTTTTATAACCAAACGAGCCACTGGTCCTTTGCACAAACTTTTAGATTCGGCTATTGCTAATGCGAAAAATAAAGGTATGAGCGCAGATAATCTTTTTGTTAAGTCTATTACTGTAGATGGTGGTAGTATTTTATACAGACGCAGACCAGCTGCTCGCGGTAGTGCTCACCCAATTCGTAAAAGGACTTCTCATATTAAAATAATGCTTGTAGAAAAAAATTAATTTTATGACTCACACAGTACACCCATATGCACATAGATTAGGAATTATTCGTGACTGGAAATCACGCTGGTTTAGCGTAAAAGCTAAATACAAAGAAAATCTCCAAGGTGATGTTTTGATATATGAATATTTAAGAAAGAGACTCAAGGGTTGTTTTGTGAGTTCTATTGAAATAGAAAGAAGTGTAAAGATTTTTAGAATTATTATTGAAACTTCCAGACCAGGATTTATTATTGGGCGTAATGGTGAAGGGATGACTAAACTTCGTGATGACATTATGAAGTTTGTAAGAAGACGCAAATTAAATCTCAACGAGGAGCTCAAGATAGATATCAAAGAGGTTAAATCTCCTGAAGCAAGTGCTATGATTGTGGCTCAAATGGTTGCTGAAAGTCTTGAAAAAAGAATGCCTTTCAGAAGAGTGATGAAGACTATGGTTGAAAAAGCTTATGCTAATCGTGATGTTAAAGGGGTCAAGATCACCCTTTCTGGTATTTTGGGTGGTTCCAATATGGCTAGAGTTGAGTCTAAAAAAGTTGGTCGTATACCTTTGCAAACCTTGCGTGCCGATATTGATTATGCTTTTTATGAGGCAAAGTTGCCATTAGGTAAAATTGGTATTAAGGTTTGGATATACAAAGGTGATATTTTCAGTAAAGACAAAAATGTAAAAGTTTAAATTTAAAATTATGTTATTCCCAAAGAAAGTTAAATACAGAAAGTGGCAGACTATGCGCAAGAACCCGAAAAAAGTAGGTCCGGCTACTCGTGGAATAAAAGTATCTTTCGGTTCACATGGTCTTAAAGCTATGACTCCGGGTAGAATTACTTCTAATCAAATAGAAGCAGCCAGAAAAGCCATCACCAGAAGTCTCGGCAAGACCGGTAGAGTCTGGATCCGCATTTTTCCTGATATGCCCTTCACTAGCAAGCCAGCAGAAGTAAAAATGGGTAAAGGCAAAGGTGACCTTGAAGGTTACTGCGCCAGAGTTTTTGCGGGGCAAGTGATGTTTGAGGTTGATGGTGCTTCAGCAGCAGTGGCCACTGAATCATTGCGCAAAGGTGGCACCAAAATGCCAGTTAAAACCAAAATTGTGTCCAGGGAATAATACAATGTAAATAACGAATAAATGCAAATATAAAAATGGCAAAAGAACTAGCAAAAAAGAATACTGATTTAATAAAAGAGCTTGGCGAGAAAAGTTTGGCTCTTAGAAACTTGAGATTTGGTATTACTGGCAGTAAAACTAAAAATGTTAAAGAGCAAAAAATGATCAAAAAAGATATTGCTAGAATAAAAACAGCCTTAAATGATTTAAACAACACAAAATAGAAAATTATAGATTCCAAAATGAAAAAAACTGAAACAAAAAAGAATATCGCAGAAAAAAATTCAAAACCGAAGATTTTGAGTGGAGTAGTTATTTCCGACAAGATGAAAGATACTTGTGTGGTTTCAGTTGATAGATTTGTTAAACACAAGAAGTATAAGAAATATTACAGAATTAGTAAAAAATACAAAGCTCACGATGTTGGTAATACTAAAAAAGTGGGGGACAGAGTCTCAATAATGGAAAGTCGGCCAATATCAAAAGATAAGCATTTTGTAGTGGTCGCTAGTTAAGAAAGATATTTAAAGAAATTAACATGATACAACCAAGATCAATCGTAAAAGTAGCTGATAACTCAGGCGCCAAAATAGGGCGAGTTTTTAAGGTGCTTGGCGGTTCCAAAAAAAGATATGCTAAAGTTGGTGAACTTGTTAAATTTTCCGTCCAAAAAGCTGAGCCTCGTAAAGAAATCAAAAAGAAAGCAGTGCTTTTGGGTTTAGTTGTTAGACAAAAAGCTCCTCTTAGAAGAAAAGATGGTTCTTACATTCGTTTTGATGAAAATGCGGTCATTGTCGTGGACCAAAAGAAAGGCGAGATAGTTCCTAGAGCAGGAAGGATTTTCGGCCCTATTCCAAGAGAGATTGCTGAATTGGGTTACCAAGCTATAGTTTCTTTAGCTCCAGAAGTTATTTAATACAATTACAGACACAAATAAAAAACAAAAAATGAAAATAAAAAAAGGAGACAAAGTGATAGTGATAACTGGCAAAGACAAGGGCAAGTCTGGGATGGTTGTTCGTGCTTTTCCGAAACTTTCCAAAGTTTTAGTTGAAGGAATGAATAAGAAAAAGTTGCATAAAAAACCAAGAAAGCAAGGTGAAAAGGGTAAGATTATAGAACAAGCTGCTCCGATTCATGTTTCAAATGTAAAGAAAGTAAAAGATAAATAAAAAATATGAAATTAATGAAAGAAAAAACTAAAGACGCATTTCAAGCACTCAAAGAAAAATTGGGTCTTAAAAACGTAATGCAAGCTCCAAAAATAATGAAAGTTGTTGTGAGTTCGGGTGTGGGTTCGTTTTCAGATAAGAAAAAAACTGATGTTGTTATAGATAGATTGGCTAAAATTACTGGACAAAGACCAATAAAAAGAGGTGCCAAAAAATCTATTGCTTCTTTTAAATCCAGAGAAGGTGATATTGTTGGTGTTCAGGTTACACTTAGAGGTGAAAAAATGTGGAGTTTCCTAGACAGGCTTTTTAGTGTTGCTCTTCCAAGAACTAAAGATTTTAGAGGTATTTCTCTTTCTGCGGTTGATGAAATGGGCAACTATACTCTTGCTGTTAAAGAGCACACCGTTTTTCCAGAAACTTCAGATGAAGATCTAAAAGATGTTTTTGGTTTTTCTGTCTCTATTGTTACCAATCTTACAAATAAAGCTGATGCCCTAGCTTTCTTTAAAGCGCTTGATTTTCCATTCAAAAAAACTGCTGAAAAGAAAAAATAAAATACCACACTCTATCATTAAAAAGCAGGCAGACCTGAATTTCGGGTCTGCCTGTGCTTATATGGACGGAAAAAGCTAAAGGAGCTCACCTTTCTTGAGAAGGCGATTATACTCTATCAAGATGAGCAACCGATATTTTTCGGCTGAGGTTTTGAATTGTCCGTTTTCCGGCTTGAGCGGGTCGCTTAAGATCACCGTGTGGTTTTTTTCATCAAAGTCAACCACCGGACAACAACAGTCACCACTGCAGAACTTGCTTCCGTCGTAAACTCTTTTGACATTTTTTACCATAACTTTCCTTTCCTTTTAGAGTTTATACAATTTTTCCGAGTAAAAGTTTATCACAAATGTTTTCACTGTAAAGTTTTTCTGTTGATTTTTAAAAAATGTATAGAAAAACAAAAAGCCCGAGTGTAAAAATCACTCGGACTTAAAAAAGTTATCGCGGAATAAGATTGTTGATATCAAGTTGGGTAGTGGTGGTGCCCAGTTTTGATATCAAGATATTGGCTACGTTGAGCACACTTACAGCAGTGTTCTCAAACGCCGCGAAAACTTCTTTCATAAGGAACCTGAGGATAAGAATCATTAACCCCAGTCCCAACGCTCTTCTAATCATAATATTAAAATTGCGGGGGCTAAATGCAAAGCTGACGAAGCTTAGCACGAGAGTTAATGACTCTCCTCCCTCCGGACAATAACTCCGATTTTCGGGGGTATTGTCCGGAGGCTTTCCTTATGAAGGATCTTAAAGAACTATATTAATAGTATAGCATATTTGAGCTTTAATGTAAAGCTGTTTTAAAGCAGATTGAACGTTGATTTAACATTGTTATTGGTATGTGATATCCTCTGAATAGATGTCCAAAAAACAAAGAAAGGAAAGGGTTTATGAAATGCACTATGTTTGGTTGTGGTGGTCAAGTGCCACGCAACCCAAAGACTTATTTGAAAGTGGGGTATTGTAATGTCGCGCTAGCATCCCGTTGTGACAAATGCGGTCGGTTGTATTGGTTGATAAATGGAAAACCTGTTTTTGATCTGCAAGGTCACGCAGCTTTCTTGCGAGACGGGATTATTATAAACCGAGATAAAGATGGGAGGGAAGTGAGTAGGACTTAATTCATTTTCCTGTTTCCAAAACAAGAGTCGTTCTAAATAGAGCGACTCTTTTTATGGGAGAGTAAAGTTGATTTTTGTGTATATAAGTGTTATTATAAGGAAAGAATAAATAAAGAAAAGAGGAAAATATGGAGGAGGATTTTACAGTGGAAGGGTTTAATTCCATATCAGAAGACCTCAAGATTGTCTTGAGTTTTCTGGTAGATGATGTGCCGGAAAAATGGCTTGCGCCTAAAAATACAATTTTTGTCTTTGGGCACACCGACAAGCGGGTCGCCGAACATGGCGCCAAGCTTTTTCTGGCTGGCAAAAGTTCGTCTGTCATTGTTTCTGGTGGCGGGCGATCAACCAACACGGTGCCGGAAGGGTTTTCGTCAGAAGCAGAATTTTATGCTTCTGTGATGGAAAAGCTTGGGGTGCCAAAGGAAGCCATTTTTCTTGAAACTCAGGCTTCCAACAGCCTTGAGAATGTTTTATTTGGGATGAAGGTTCTGCACGAAAAAAACTTTCATCCGAAGTCTGTAATTGTGGTGTCATTACCGCCACAATTACGTCGCCTGCGGGCGACTTTCGCCAAGCATTTTCCGTCCATCTCTACTTTCGGCAGTTCTTTCACTACTGAATTGTCAAGGAAAGAGTGGAATCGGAAACGCATTCGTTGGGTATTAGCTGAGATAGATCGTCTCAAGGTCTATGCTCAGAAGGGTGACATTGTGCCCGTATCTATACCCCGACAGGTGGAAGAGTCCTGTCGGGCTATCTCTTACCGTATTTGATGATCTCCGCGGTTTCGTGTTTTGAAACCGCGGATATTTTTTGTTTGAAAAAAGCAAAACAAAATGTTATCTTCTGATAAGAAGAAAGGAGGAGGGAGATGTCCAAAGTTATTGATTTTCCATTTAAAAAAACAACTTCACTAACTGAAGACGTAACACATTTTTGTGAAGTTGTGGAAGTGTGTCTTAAAATAAAACAGGAGTTTTCTCTCCTTAAAAAAAAGGTTTTGGTGGAGGGGATTGAAGCTGTCACAGATCAAGATGTTGTGAGGTTAAAGAAATTGAACCTTCAACTCAATTTACTCTGTGACATTTACGGCTTCAAAATAGAGTAAAAATCCAAAAAACCTCAAAGGTGGCTTTGGCCACCTTTTTTAATTCACTTTTAAATAAACTAATTTGAAGTTAATAAGATTTAAAGTAAAATAAAATAATGAATTCTTACCATATTTTTTTCATATTAGGTATTGTGGCTCAGTCTTTTATTCTGTTATTTCCAAAATGGAAGAAAACGGATTTTATTAAATTATTTTTTATGTTTATTGCTGGTTCTTTTGGAATGTTACCTTTTAAACATGAAATTAGTTATGATTTTGATCTCCATTTAGTTTTTTCAAGTATTATTGCTGCTTTTTTTCTTACAGCAACCTGCGCTTCTCGTTTTATAACACATATTGGCGCGCGCACATTGATAGTGCTTAACGCTCTTGTTTTGTTTATTGTGTGTGAGCAATTTGGTTGTTCTCATTTATTTTTTATTTTGTTACTTATTCCCACATTTGCAACCATTATCAATAGTTTTACTAATCTTGATAAACATTTTGGGTGGCAGGTATTTTTTTATTTATGGTTCTGTGCGATGTCGGTAATTATTGGTGTTTTGCATTTTCTAAAAGGAGAAATTTTAAATATTTCTGTATCTGATTTTGGTATGTTACAAATTCCTCCCGTAAGTGCTTTTTTTGTTGGAGCGTCGTTTTTGTATATACTTTCCAATATTTGGTATATCTTTTATATGATACCTGTACCAACAAGTAAACGCGAAAGTTTTTCTGTTAGGATTATGAAAATTAAGAGACATATGCAACTTTTGGCGCATGGTTATGTGAGACAAAAAAATGACACGCTAGGAAATATAATTATATTGATAATATTACCCGTTATTTTGTTCGTAAATTATCAATATGCTTTTATAAGTTCAGATATGGTTATATTTTTTATATTAACTCTGATTCCTCTTGTGTCACGTTTTGGTTTAAACTCTGAAGAATCCGATGATGGTATTGGTTCTGATTTGGTGCATAGTGGTGGCATAGAAAAAACCACAAATAAATTTGATAAATAATTTAAAATAAAAATATGAATTTAATTTTTTTGGATACAGAAACAACAGGTAATGAATTGGGTAGAGATAGACTTTATCAAGTTTGTTATAAAGTGGGCGATGGGGAGACAAAAACGGAGTATTTTAAACCACCAGTTTCTATGACAGTTAAATCAATGAGTATTACTCATGTTACTGACAAGATGCTTGTGGATAAACCACCTTTTGAAGGAAGTCAGATGCAAGAAGATTTGGCAAAACTTTTTATAGATGGAATACTTGTTGCTCATAATGCTAAATTTGATATCGCGATGTTAGAAGCAGAAGGTCTTAAAGTGCCGAAATCTATTTGCACGCTTAGGGTGGCAAGATTTTTGGATACTAACGCTGTTATTCCTGAGTATGGTTTACAATTTTTGCGTTATTATTTGGGTCTAGAAATAGAAGGTAATGCTCATGACGCAGAAGGAGATGTAAACGTTTTGTATGCTGTATTTAATAGATTGTTTGCAAAAATAAGAGAAACTGTGGAGAGTGACGAAGAAGCGATAAATAAAATGATTGAAATTTCCGCAAACCCAACGTTATTTACGAAATTCAATTTTGGTAAATATAAAGATAGAAAACTTGAAGAAGTTTTAATAATTGATCGTGGTTATTTAGAGTGGCTTTTGCGAACCAAGCTTCAAGATAATCCAGATGATGAAGATTGGATTTATACTTTGAAATTTTATTTAAAGGTTTAGTGGGCGACGAAAATGCCAATAACGCGACGAGCGCCTCCCGCAAGAAGAGCGCGTTTAGCTTCAGTAAATGTGGCACCTGTAGTGTAAACATCGTCAAAAACAATAACAGTTTGGTTATGAATAGTGGGATTTTTTGCTAACATACTATTTTTTACATTTTTCATTCTTTTTTCTTTATTTAAGTTGGTTTGTCTTTCGGTTTCGCGAATTTTTTTGAGCACGTTGTAAGAGACTATAATGTTTTCTTCCCCCATTTTTTTGATTTCCTTGCAAATTTCTTCACATTGATTGAACCCCCTTTTTCTATTTTCGGTTTTTGACATCGGCATTGGGGTAAGTAAAGGGGATTTACCTTCAAAAAGCGTGATTTCAGAGATGATGTCTAAAAGTTCTTCATACAAATAGCCCGCGATACGTTTACGTAAACTAGCATTATTTTTATATTTGATAGCTTTAACAATGAATTTTACTTTTTTATTTTGGTAATTAAACAAGATAAAAATATCTTTTATATTCACGGGAGATTTAGGTAACAATTCACGCAAAGTGCTGTGCGGTATCGCTAAAAGTTTTTGCACTTCATTATTTTCTGGTACGATAATATCTTGAATTAATTCTAAAATTTGCCTGATCACTTTGTTTAAAGATTTTTATATAGTATATATTATCATTGTGTTATAATAACAGCGTATGAGTTTTTTTTCTGGTTTGTTTAAAAATAAAACAGTTAGCGCTTTAGGTATAGATATCGGCACCTCTTCTATTAAAGTTGTGCAACTTCAAAAAAAAGGTGACAAGGCTGTGCTTGAAACTTATGGCGAACTTTCACTTGGTCCTTATGGGAATGTTGCTATTGGTCAATCTACTAATTTACCGACCAGCAAAATTGTTCAAGCAATGAATGATTTAATTTCCGAAAAAGAAGTTGCTATAACTACCAAAGTTTGTGGTATGGCTATTCCTTTTAAAGCTTCTTTGCTTTCTATTATTACAGTGCCAGAAGTGGGGGAAAAAGAGATGGTTAGTATGGTCAATATTGAAGCTCGCAAACATATACCCGTGCCGATTTCTGAAGTAACTATAGATTGGTCTATAATACCAAGCCGAGAACCCGAAGAGCCCGTCATTTTCAAATCAGACAAAAAAGCAAAAATGGTAGATGTGCTTTTGGTCGCTATTCATAACAACATCATCAAACAGTATAAAGAAATAATAAACAGAACCGGACTTACCGCTAAATTTTTTGAGATAGAAATTTTTAGTTCTATCAGAGCTATTTTAGAGGGGGTGCAAGGTCCAGTGATGGTGTTTGATATGGGCGCGTCAACTACTAAACTTTATATTATAGACAGAGGTTTAATTTATAGTTCTTATACTATCAATTCTGGTTCTCAAGAAATTACTGCCAATATTGCTAGGATTTTAAACGTTTCTTTTGAAGAAGCTGAAGTTATAAAAAGATCAGTTGGTATGGGCGTAACCAAAGAGGGAGTAGATTTATCAGAAGCTGTTTCTGTTATGGCTAGTAAAGTGTTTGCTGAAACGAACCGATTTTTGTTTGATTTTCAAAAAAAGACCAACCAAAACATTAAATCCATATTTTTGACTGGTGGTGGTGCGGCGCTTAAAGGTTTTAGAGATTTTGCTGCGCAACATTTCAAAGTAGAAGTAGTTTCTGGTAACCCTTTTGAAAAAGTAGAAGTGCCAGCCTTTTTAGAAAATGTTTTGAAAGAGACAGGTTTAGAATTTGCAGTAGCTTCTGGTGCAGCTTTACGTTGTTTGCAAGAACTTGGGTAAATTTAGTAATCAACAACTTTTGTTTACACTTGCAAATACTTTTGGAGTATAATTAATTAAAATTATGTCATCAAACTTTCAATCATCGTTTATACCAAAGGAGCCAATAACAGCCAATCAGGTTTTTCAAAAGAAAAAGATGGGAGCACTTGGAATGCTTGCTGTCTCTCTTTTTATTGCCTCTATTGTTTTTGCTGTAGCTGTCTTTGTTTACAAAAATATGGTCAACAAAAGTATTGCTAACCTTCAGTCCCAATTAGCGGCAGCTGAAGAAGCTGTAGACAAAGAGACCATCAACGAAATGTCTCGTTTTAGTCAAAAGCTTGAAATTGCTAAATCTATTGTAGACCGACATAAAGTGATATCAAACTTTTTAGCGGTCTTTTCGTCTTCAACAGTAAGCACCGTTACTTTTGATAAGTTTGATTATAGTGAATTGAGTGGCGATGGTTTGGTTGTTAATTTGAGTGGTGAAGCAACAAGTTATGGTGGTATCGCTTTACAAGAAGAGGTATTTTATGAAGTACCTTATTTTAAATCAATTGATATTTCTGGTTTGAAGTTATCTAACCGAGGGACTGTCAATTTCAATATGATAATTTTAGTGGATCCAAAAATTGCCGAATATAGCATAGATAGTAATTAAAAATATGAGTAACACTTCAATTTTTGCATTTATTATACTCGCACTGTCCATTGGTTATGTTTTCGTCTATTCTCCAATGGATGATATTTCTTTTTTGAAAGAAAAGAAGCAGGGTTATGAAGAAACCTTGGAGACTATGAGTCATATTGAAGAAAAGAAACAAGGGTTGCTCATTGCGTTTGAAAATATTTCAGAAACCGACAAACAAAACATCAACACCATTGTTCCAACTTCTCAGAATTTTATGAAATTGATTTATCAGATTGATGTTGTGGCTTCTAAATATAGTATCTCTATAGACGATGTTACTGCCGCAGAAAATACTTCTAGTGGTGATTCTGTAAATACCGCCCAAACTAAACCTTACAAATCTGTTGTCATAGGATTTTCTTTTGATTCATCATATAAAAATTTTAAATCATTTATGAATGATTTAGAGAAAAGTTTAAGAATTTTAGATATTAGATCTGTTGGTTTAGAAGCTGGCAAAGATGGAATTAACAAATACAGTGTCAAACTTGAAACTTATTGGCTTAATTAATGTTTTTTATTCAATATAATTTAACAGAATGAACAATAATCGCACAACTTTTTTAGGTTTAATTCTTGTAGTTCTTTTAATTGTAGCCTACAAGGTGATGTTTATGGACGCTAATAAAGTTGATACCACAAACGAAGAAAATATTGCTGCTAGCGCTAGAGCCGAAGCCTTGTTGAAACAAGTAGAAAATATAGATTTTGACACCAGCGTCGTGCAAGATCCAAAATTTCAGTCTCTCAAGAGTATTGAAGTTCCGCTTATGTCTTTGCCTGTTGGAAAAGAAAATCCTTTTTCGCCGAAAACTTCTGGCTCCAATTGATATAACAAATTATGAGTATATTAGATATTCTTGTAAAACAAGGTGTAATTGAGGCTAAAGATTTTTCTTTAATAAAAGACAAGGCTCAAACTTCAGGCGAAAGCTTGGACGACGCGCTTGTTTCTTTTGGTATTAGTGAAGAAGATATCCTTCGGGCCAAGTCTGAATATTATGCTATTCCACTTAAGAAAATTGACGTTTCAACACTAGACAGCAAGATACTAGAATACGTATCAGAGGAAGCCGCTGTTTACTATCAATTTGTTCCGATAGGTTTAAACAATGGGGTTTTGGAAATAGGGGCGATAAATCCTGACAACATTCAAGCGCGAGATGCTTTAAATTTTATTTCCTCAAAAATTAATTTGCCTTTTAAGACTTTTTTAATATCTAAAGATGATTTTGAAAAAGTTTTGAAATTATACAAAGGTCTTACGGGGGAAGTGACCCGGGCTCTGTCCGAGTTAGAGACCGAATTTTTGTCTAGTAAAGCCGAAGAAGAAAGTTCTAAAGGTGGTAAGAAAGACAGAATAGTCAAAATTGATGAAGAAGAACACGATCTTAACGCTTTTGAAAGTGGTAAAAATGCTAAAGTCATTGATACTGCTCCAGTTACTAAAATTGTGGCAAATATTTTGAAATACGCTATTGATGGTCGGGCTTCAGATATTCACATAGAACCGATGGCTTCCAATATTCGGGTGCGCTTTAGGGTTGATGGTGTGATGAACACAAGTATTGTTTTGCCATCTAGAATTCATAGCGCAGTTGTGGCAAGAGTCAAAATATTGAGCAATATGCGTCTGGATGAAAAAAGAAAACCTCAAGATGGTCGTTTCAGCGCACCTCTTAACGAAAGAAAAGTAGACTTTCGTGTTTCCACTTTCCCAACTTTTTTTGGTGAAAAGGTTGTGATTCGTATTTTGGATCAACAAAAAGGCATCAGAAAACTTTCTGATCTTGGTTTGAGTCAGAAAAATTTACAGCAAATAATGAAAGCTATAAAAGAACCTTATGGTCTTATTCTAATATCTGGTCCGACTGGTTCTGGTAAATCTACAACACTTTATTCAATGATGAATGAGGTTGATAAGGATCACAAGAATGTTTTATCTCTGGAAGATCCTATTGAATATAATATGGAGGGAATGAGTCAGTCTCAAGTAATGCCAGAAATTGGTTATACTTTTGCTTCTGGTCTGCGCACCACTTTGCGTCAGGACCCCGATATCATAATGGTGGGTGAGATTAGAGATAAAGAGACTGCCGAACTTGCTATTCAAGCAGCGCTTACTGGTCACTTAGTGTTTTCTACTATTCACACCAATACGGCTATTGGTGTTGTTCCACGTCTTATTGATATGGGTGTAGACCCTTATCTTATTGCACCAACTTTGGTTTTAGCTATCGCTCAACGCTTAGCGAGATCGCTTTATCCAGGAGCTGGCAAACCAATTCCAGTTGATGCTAGTATGAGAATGATGATTGATAAAATGTTTTCTGATTTGCCAGAAGCGTATAAAGCTGATATTAAAATGGGTGAATATGTTTATGAAGCCTCTCCGGTGCCAGGTTGTCCGAGCGGTATTCAAGGTAGGGTAGCTGTAATGGAGGTGCTTGAAATTGATAAAGAATTAGAAAATATTATTCTTAAAAATCCAACTGAACAAGAGATTTGGAAGCACGCTAGATCAAAAGGAATGTTAACTATGAAAGAAGACGCCTTATTAAAGGCTTTTGACAAGGTAATACCTTTTGAAGAATTTAACAGTTTTTAATAGCTACCTAATAGTAATGTGCTACAATATATAAAGTTATGGAAAGCGAAAAAAAATACAAAGTAATATTGGTAGATGATGATGATTTTTTGATCAATATGTATGCTACTAAATTTAATAGCAACAATATTGAGATAGAAGCTTGTAAATCCGGCCCGGTTTTGATTGAAAAACTCAAAGCTGGCCTGAAAGCAGATTTGATCTTATTAGATATTGTAATGCCTGATATCAGCGGTCTTGAAGCTTTGAAAAAAATTCGTGAGGAAAAATTAGCGGATGACATCCCAATAGTTATGCTTACTAATCAAAATGATCAAAACGATATAAATGAAGCTAAAAGGTTAGATGTGGCTGGTTACATAGTGAAATCTGCAGCGACCCCTTCAGAAGTGGTGGAAGAAGTCATAAGAATTATAGAAGAAGCTAAAAAATAAACTTATGAAAGAATTAGACACACTTATAGAATTAGCTGTTAAAGAAGGTGCTTCAGATTTACATATTTCTGAAAATAGAGTGCCTTATTTGCGCATTTTTGGTCAGTTAGTGCCTCTTTCAAAGTATCCGAAGTTCACTAGAGCTTCAATGGAAAATATTTTGGAAAAAACTCTTTCTAATCTTAAAAAAGAAATCTTTAAAAATGTGCAAAGTGCTGACTTGGCTTACAGTCACAACGGCGAAAGATTTAGGGTGCATACGTTTTTAGATCAACAAAAGATTTGTATGACTTTTCGTCGTATTTCCAATCAAGTGCCTACGGTGGAAGAATTAGATTTGCCCGAAGTTTTGAAAAATTTTGCCAGATTAAAAGCAGGTTTCTTTTTGGTTGTTGGTCCAACTGGTCACGGCAAATCTACTACACTGGCCTCGCTTATAGATATTATAAATACAGAAAGATTAGAAAATATAATTACTATTGAAGATCCGGTAGAATATTTATTTACACCTAAAAAATCTGTTATTTTCCAAAGAGAAGTTGGTTCCGATACTCCAAGTTTTTCAGTGGCTTTGAGAGATTGTTTTAGAGCCGACATCAACGTTATAATGGTGGGTGAAATGAGAGATGCTGAGACGATGGCTACCGCGGTTTCAGCCGCAGAAACCGGTCACTTAGTGTTTTCTACACTCCACACCAATAACGCTGCTCAAACGGTTGATCGTATTATAGACTCATTTGAACCAGCTCAACAAAATCAGATCCGTATTCAGTTAGCCGCTTCGCTTTCGGGTATATTTTCTCAACGTTTGGTTCCGAGGATCTCTGGCGGGTTAGTGCCAGTTTATGAATTGCTTATAAACAATACAGCCGTATCCAATCTTATTAGAGACAGACGCACTCACGAACTCAATACCATCATAGAGACGAGTTCGGGCGAGGGTATGATTGATTTTAATAGGTGTTTAGTTAATAGAGTAAACAAAGGTGAGATTAGTATTGAAAATGCTTATCTTTATTCTACTAATCCAAAATCTTTAGAAAAGATGTTATAAAATTATGCTTTTTGAGTATAAAACTATAGATAATGAGGGTAAAAAAGTAGACGGAACTATAGAAGCTTTCAGTATGGATGCCGCCATAATGGCTCTTCAAAAACAAGGCCTTATTATTTCTTCTATCAAACCTAAAAAAGAAAGTGACGGTGATATTTTAAAGAAGATTCCTTTTTTCAATAGAGTTTCAAACAAGGAAATTGTGATGCTTTCCAGACAGATGTCAACTTTGTTTGAAGCTCAAGTTTCTGCGCTCAAAATTTTTAAACTGATTAGTGCCCAAACCGAAAATCCAACTTTACAAAAACATCTTTTGGAAGTGGTAGATGATTTGCAAGGTGGCGCCTCTATCTCTGCCGCTCTCTCAAAACACCCTAAAATTTTTTCAAACTTTTATGTCAATATGGTTAGATCAGGGGAAGAGTCTGGTAATATTGATAAAACCTTTGCTTTTTTAGCTGATTACCTAGATCGTAACTACGAAATCACTTCTAAAGCTAAAAATGCTCTTGTTTACCCAGCTTTCGTTATCTTTACGTTTATAGCGGTTATGGTGCTTATGTTCACAGTTATTGTGCCGAAAATCGGAGCTATTATAAAAGAATCAGAACAAGAAATTCCTTTTTACACCAAAATAGTGTTTACGGTGAGCGATTTTTTTGTAAATTACTGGGCTTTTATGTTGTTTGGTTTAATTGCGTTAGTAGGAGGTTTTGTTTGGTATAGCAAAACCGAAGAGGGTAAAAGGTGGATCTCAAATGCAAGACTTTACATACCTTATCTTGGTGATCTTTATAGCAAACTGTATCTCTCTCGTTTTGCGGACAATATGAGCACTATGTCACTGTCTGGTATTCCGATGCTTAAATCTATAGAAGTTACTTCTTCAGTTATAGAAAACCAGATATATAAAGAAATTTTAAATGAATCGTTAGCTAAAATAAAAGCTGGTCAGGCGCTTTCAACCGCTCTTTCCGGTCGCAAAGAAATACCAAATATTTTGGTTCAAATGATTAAAGTTGGTGAAGAAACTGGAAATCTGGGCAAGATTTTAAATACAATGTCTAAATTTTACCAAAGAGAAGTGATGAATGCTGTAGATACTTTGGTGGGTATGATTGAACCTGTGATGATTGTGGCGCTAGGCGTCGGGGTTGGCATACTTTTAGCTGCGGTTCTTATGCCTATTTACAATATTGCCGGCACTATGTAAAATAGTTATGAGAATGGATTTCAAAAATAAAAAAGGTCTTTCACTTATGGAGTTGCTTTTCGTTATAGCGATTGTGGGGATAATGTCCACTATTGTATTAAACAGTCTTTCTGCATCAAGAGCTAAATCTAATGATGCAAAAGTGCAGATGCAACTTCGGGGTTTCCGCGCAGCCGCTGAAAATTATTATACTAGTCAAAGTCCAGTTACTTATGGATCGGCTAATGATTGTAATTCAGGTATGTTTGTTGACACTGATCCAAAACACGGTAGTCCTGCGCTTTATTTAGCGTCAAGCGCTCTTCCTGCTGGCACTCAAGTGTTTTGTGGCTCTACAGATGGGACTAATGGGGTAAGTTCCGAATATGCTGTGATAGCCTCCCTTTCTAAACCTGGTCAATATTGGTGTGTTGACAACAAGGGTTTTGCAGGTTTGTTTTCTGGGACTCCAAACAACGGTTTGACCTCTTGTGAATAAACCAGATATCCACATATTTTTTTACAAAAAACGCAGGTATTACATATAATATTATTAAAGCTTGAGAGATAATAAAGAAGGTCGATTAAAAATCCAAGCTTCTCTCTCGAGAGAGAAATTAGTTAATTTATTTTAAAATTATGTTTAAAAATAAAAAAGGTTTTACACTTATTGAGTTGCTTGTCGTTATCGCTATTATTGGTATTTTGTCTTCGGTTGTTTTAGCGTCACTTAACTCTGCTAGAAGCAAAGGTAATGATGGAAAAGTAAAGACTCAATTGTCGGGCGCTAGAGCTGCCGCTGAAATTTGGTACGACAACAAGGGTTCGTACACAGGTATGTGTTCTCATGCTGCATCTAGTGATGCTATTTATCCTTATTTACAAGACAGTAATTACCCAGCAGGAACTACTGTAGTCTGTGATGTAAGCACAGATAATACAGCTTATGCAATCAAGGCCAACTTGAATACTTCTGGTGAGTATTGGTGCGTTGATTCTAAGGGGACATCAAAAAATTACACATCTGGGTGGAGCACAAGCAAAGTTACAGCATGTCCATAATTAATCTTGTCGATTGGTAACAAAAATGCCCTTTAAGGGCATTTTTGTTTATAGATTATAGTGTTAATATTTTGTTATGGTTAGAATAATTGTATTGTCACTGTTAATTCCTGTAACTATACTAGGTTTTAAATTAAGCAAATGGGGAATTATTGACAGTTCTATGTGGTCAAATCAAGCTGAATATGTTCTGACAAATAACCTTAATCAGTTTGATTTTTCTCAAGCATATGGCCACCCTGGGGGTACTATTGTAGAAGGGCTTATATTTATAAACCGAATTACTAATATCTCCTTTGAGGATTCCTTAGTAATTTTTTTGACCTTAATTGGAGCACTTTTAATTGCTGGCGTATCTATTTTATCTTACAAAATAACAAATAATAAATTTGTTTGGTTTTCGGTTTTAGGTTTGCTTACTTTAAATAAGATGAATGACTTTGTTACACCTCCTTCTTTTGTTGTATCTCTATCTCTTCTTTTTTTATGTATTTTTACTTTGTATATATGTCTTAATAAACAAGTTTTTTCTAAAAAAACTATTTTCTTTTGGGTTTTTATTGCCGGTTTTTCTCTTGCAACCAGATTAGATATAAGTTTAATTATAATTTTTTCATTGCTGATAATTCTTAAACTTAATCAGAAAATAAACTGGCCTCAGTTATTTTATATTTTGTTTGGTTTGGTTGTTGTTTTCAGTTTGCTCAATCCTTTTATGTGGTTTATGCCAATTCAACACATAAAAGATTTGGTATATAAAATTACCTTTCATTATTCTGAATATTATCCAACATATCTTAGACCTTCAGAAATTTTAGATTTTTCAATATTGACATTTTTAAGTATGTTTTTAAGTGCATTTTTAATTTTTAAAAGGGAAAAAATTGCTAGCCCGATACCAATTAATTTTTTGGTTGTGATGTTGTTGATTACAGCTTTTCTTTATAATGTGTTTTTGACAGCTAGATATCAGGCTCCAAGATATTTTAAACCTTTGATTTTAATTTGGGAAACATTTTTGCCAATTTTTATTTTTTCTTTATTACCTCTAATTAACTTTGAATTCTTAAAAAAAGAAAAGAGTAAAAAAATTGCTTTAAATATTGTCAGTGTGTTTGTTGTGATTATTTTAATTTCCTATTATTTAATATATATGTGGTCGGCATATTCTAATAGTTTTAGTTATGTATTAGCATGAAAGTTGTTGTTGTGATGCCGGCATATAATGCAGAAGCTACTCTGGAAAAAACCTTTAGAGACATTCCTTTTGACTATGTTGACGAAATAATTTTGGTAGATGACGCTTCTAAAGATAAGACTGTTGAGTTGGCTAACAAAATAAAAGATAATTACAAAAACAAACCTTTTACTATTGTTGTTCACACAAAAAACAAGGGGTATGGTGGAAATCAAAAAAAGTGTTACGATTTGGCGTTAAATAATGGCGCTGACATAATAATAATGCTCCATCCAGATTATCAGTATGACCCAAAACTTGTTAAATATTTTAGAGAATTTATAGAGAATGGTTACTTTGATGTAATGCTTGGATCAAGAATAAGAGGTAGACAAGAAGCTCTCAGAGGAGGTATGCCTTTGTATAAATATTTTGCAAACAGATTCCTTACTTTTATTGAAAATATAGTGAGTGGTAGAAATCTTTCGGAATGGCATACAGGTATGAGAGCTTACAAAAGAGAAGTTCTTAATAATATTGATTATTCAAGTTTTTCTGATGATTTTGTTTTTGATACTCAGATGTTATTTAGGATAGTTGAGAAGGGATATAGCATTGGCGAAATACCTGTACCTGTAAGGTATTTTGAAGATTCATCATCAATTAACTTTAGTCGAAGTTTAAAATATGGCTTAGTTACATTATGGGAGACTTTTAAATTTCTAAATAGAAAGTTTTTTTATAGAACAAGAAACATTTCTAAGATATAATACAATATACAATGCAATTCTATTTTGGGGTATTGATATTTTTGTTTGGGGCGGCGCTTGGGAGTTTTTTAATGGTGATAGTTAATAGATATAATACAGGGTTGGCTTTTTTCAAAGGGCGTTCTATTTGTTTCTCTTGCAACGTTCAGCTTCAAAAAAAAGATTTATTTCCTCTATTTTCTTTTGTTCTTTTGAAAGGTAGGTGTCGTCATTGCAAGTCAAAAATTCCTTTCCAGGATTTCTTTTTTGAGGTGCTGATGGGCGCACTGTCTCTTTTGGCCGCTTTTAAAGCGGGATTATTTAATACTGATTTGTCTTCTGTATTTTCTGATTCATATTTTCTAATTCATTTCTTGCAGTATTTGTTAATTACAGCAATTTTTGCTGTTATTTTGCTTATCGCTGTTTATGATTTGAAACACTTTATTATTCCGGACTCTTTCCTTGTTTCTCTTTTTGTTCTCGCTTTTCTTTACATTTCATTTTTTGTTTTTTCTGACTTTTCTTTGATCAATGCTTTTTTCTTCATAATCAAACATCTTCTTTCTGGTGTGGTTCTAGCTTTGCCATTTTTGTTAATTTTTGTAATTTCTAAAGGTAGATGGTTGGGTTTTGGAGATATAAAATATATGTTGGTTATAGGGTTTTTTCTAGGTTTGGCTCAAGGTCTGTCAGCGATTGTGCTTTCTTTTTGGATTGGTGCCACTTTTTCACTTTTAGCAATCTTATTGAAAAAAATTATACCCTATATAAATTTGCCACTAATGCGAAATAATCTTACAATTAAGTCTGAGATACCGTTTGGTCCGTTTCTGTCTTTAGGAGTGATAATTAGTTTTTATTTTAATGTTGACCTATTTCAAATACATTCTCTCTTCGGTTTTTTCTAAAAGTAAAAGATCCAAAGCTTTCTCTTTAGTAGAATTGCTTATTGTTATGGCCATTGCCACCATTATAATGACAGCGGTTGTTGTTCAACAAAATAAATGGAATGAAAATTTGTCTCTCAGATCTCAAGCTTATGAAGTGGCTTTAATGATACGCCAAGCTCAGATTTATAGTTTAGGAGTGCGAGAAGATGTTGATAACACCGCAGCAGATAAGTTTAATGTGGGTTACGGTCTTTATTTTAGTTTGATCGGTTCTGAGAAGATAGTGTTTTTTGCTGATAGGGACAACGATAAAGAATATGATCCAGATGAGAAAATTGAAGAAAAAAAATTAAAAGGAGGAGTAAAGATAGAAGAGGTGTGCAGAGTTAATTTAGAACCATCGTGCTCGCACGGAATGACAGGTAATACAAAACCTAAACAAGTTAGCATTCTTTTTTTAAGACCAGACCCGAAAGCTCATCTAAGTTTTAGGTCTGCTTCTGGTGTTCTTTCTACCGGGGGTCCGGCTTATTTGGTTCTTAGTCTTAATGGTTCAAAGGCTGTGGTAAAAGTTGAAGATAACGGCCAGATATCTGTAATAAATTAATAATGTTTATATCTAAATTTAAAAAATTAAATAAAAAGAAAGGTTTTACTCTTGTAGAGATGCTTGTCGCAATAACTCTGTTTACTCTTATTGCTTCTTTTTCTCTGGGAGCTGTGGTGAGCATTTTTGATGCCAATCGTAAAGCCAGAAGTTCTAAGACTGTAGTGGACAATTTAAATTTATCTCTTGAAAATATGTCTAGGGTTATACGTTATGGTAACAATTATTATTGCGGTGAATCCTCTTTTTTAGAGAGTAAACAAGACGGTCTTGATTGTAATGCTATTTCAGTTAAGTTTAATGACAACGGAGTTGATAGAAGGATTATTTATAGGTTAAATGGAGAAAAAATTGAGAAATCTGAAGATGGGGGAACTCATTACACTGTTATCACTTCATCTGATACTCATATTCAACATATGAAATTTCGTGTTTTTGGCACTTCCGATAGTGGTAAACAACCTTATGTGATTACGGTTATAAAAGGTTATGTGGGAGAGAAGCCTACAATACAATCTTCATTTTCTATACAAACCACAATATCACAAAGGCAAAGAAAAACTGGCGTATGATGAAAAAAATTAAACCAAAAATTAAAAATTGGAAATTGACGATTTTTGCGAAACAATCAGGTTTCACGGTGCTTGAATCTATTGTGGCTATTGCCATACTTTCACTTTCTATCGCGGGTGCTTTTTCAGTTATTCAACAAAATCTCTCAATTTCCATTATTTCTAAAGATGAGGTAAAAGCTTTCTATTTAGCCCAAGAAGCGGTGGAAATAATCAGAAATAAAAGAGACAATAACCAATTAGCTTATATTGCTGGTCATTTTGATACTAATTGGCTTACTGGGATAGCATCAAAAACAGAAGACCCTTGTTATTTTGGTAAAACTTGTGTAGCTGACGCTAAAGATTTTTCTCTGAGAGAGTGCAGTGGCAGTTGTGAAAAATTAAGACAAGATACAAGTACCAATATGTATAGTTATGATCCTTCTGGCAATCTGACTAATTTTACAAGAGAAATTCAGTTTGAATCTATCAACGCTAATGAAGTAGCTGTGATTGTAAAAATTAAGTGGACTAAAGGTGTGTGGCCTTTTGAATTTAAGATTAAAACAACTTTAATGGATTGGAAATAAAATGAGAAAACTTCAAAAACAAAAAGGAATTACTTTGTTTATCGCGATGGTAGTGATGGGTATCTTACTTTTTATTACTTTCGTGGTTGCTCATATTACCATTAAGGGTATTCTTTTTGCTGATTCTGGTCGTGATTCTCAATATGCTTATTATGCCGCTGAAGCTGGTCTAGAATGTGCTCTGTATTGGGACTCAAATCCCGCTGTGAGCGCTTTTGCGACTTCTACGAGCGGTTCTCCGATAAATTGTGCTGGTAGCGCTTTAGTAACTAATTCTGGAATCTTAGGAACTTCAACAATTACAATGATAGGTGGTGGAGGGGACAGTAATCCCACTAGTGTTTTTGGGTTTGTTTTAGATAAGCAAGGTAATAACAAAGTCCCATATTGCACCATTGTTACAGTTACTAAAAGACCCGATATGAAAACCTATATCAAAGCTCGCGGTTACAACACTTGTGATACAAACAATCCTAGAAGAGTAGAAAGAGGTATAGAGGTGACTTATTAGCCCACTCTTTTTTAGTGTAAAAAGGGTTGGGGAGTGACGGAAAAAATGATAGTATTTCGGTTATGGGAGCTTCAAATGAAATAAAAAAAAGAGCAGAAAACCTTAGAAAAACCATTGAAAAACATAATTATCTTTATTATGTTTTAGATGCGCCTGAAATAAATGATTCCGCTTACGATTCGTTATTTGCGGAACTTCTTGAGCTTGAAGAAAATTTTCCTGAACTGAAAACTCTAGATAGTCCAACCCAAAGGGTGGGCGGAGAACCGCTTAAAGCTTTTCAGAAAGTTAAACACATTGTTCCGCAATGGTCTTTTAACGACGCTTTTTCGGAAGAGGGTGTGGAGGATTTTGATAAGAGAGTAAAGAACTTTCTCGCTCGCCACAATTCTGGTGAAAAAGAAGAAATAAAGGAAAACCTAGAATACACTTGTGAACTTAAAATAGACGGTCTTAAAGTGGTTTTGGAATATGAAAAAGGTCTACTTAAAAGAGCGGCAACTAGAGGAGATGGGGTGACTGGTGAAGATGTGACTAATAATGTTAAAACAATAAAATCTGTGCCACTCAAACTTTTTGAACCGGTGGATATAATCGTTGAGGGGGAGGTTTGGCTTAGTAAAAGCAATTTGGAAAAAATCAATCAAGCAAGAAAAGAAAAAGGAGAATCTCTATTTGCTAATCCTCGCAATATTGCAGCGGGCACACTGCGTCAACTGGATCCAAAAATTGTAGCGGAAAGGAAGTTAGATGTCTTTATTTACGACATTGCTAAAATCTCATTTCCAAATTCTCCTCATATTCAAGAGGGGTTAAACTTTTTAACAACTCAATTTGAAGAATTGGAATATTTACAAAAACTCGGTTTTAAAGTTAACAAAAATTTTAAATTGTGCCACGGTATCAATGAAGTTATATCTTACTGGGAAACTTGGCAAAAAAGAAAAGAAAAAGAAGATTATCTCATTGATGGTGTTGTGGTCAAAGTTAATGAAATTAAAAAGCAAAACCAACTTGGTTTTACCGGTAAAGCGCCACGTTTTGCGGTTGCTCTTAAATTTCCCGCAGAACAGGTAACGACATTAGTGGAAGACATTGTCTTGCAAGTCGGTCGAACTGGTGTGCTCACGCCAGTAGCGCATTTACGTCCAGTTTTGGTGGCTGGCTCGGTGGTGTCACGAGCGACTTTGCATAACGAAGATGAGATTAAAAGATTGGATGTTCGCATAGGAGACACTGTAATTCTTCAAAAAGCAGGGGATGTAATACCTGATATTGTCTCAGTGGTGAAAGATTTACGCACTGGTAAAGAGAGAAAATTTGTTTGGCCAAAATTTGTAGCAGATTGCGGTGGTGATGGTGAGATTGAAAGGGTTGCTGGACAAGCTGCTTGGCGTTGTAAAAATAAAGATTCTTTTGCTCAAAAGAAACGCCGTTTTTATCATTTTGTATCAAAAAGCGCCTTTGATATTGAACATTTGGGCCCGAAAGTCATTGATGCTTTGCTGGATGCTGAACTCATTGCGACTTATGACGATATTTTTACTCTTAAAAAAGGAGATTTGTTGTCACTACCGCGTTTTGCTGAGAAGTCGGTAGACAATCTTTTAACTTCAATTGAAAAAGCTAGAAATGTAAGCTTGCCCCGACTTATCGTGGCTCTTTCTATACCAAATGTTGGGGAAGAGACGGCACATTTGTTAGCGCAGAATTTTCAATTTTCAATTTTCAATTTTCAAAAAGCTACTAAGGAAGAATTAGAAAAAATAGAAGGTATTGGGCCAATTGTAGCGCGGTCTATTGTTGATTGGTTTAAAAATAAAGAAAACACAAAACTTTTATCAAAACTTTTACAACAGATAAAAATAGAGCAACCAACAATTAGCAATCAGCAAGCAGTAAAAAATAGATTAAAAGGAAAAATTTTTGTATTAACGGGCACATTAAAAACTATGGACAGGGATGAAGCCAAAGAAAAAATTCGCGCTCTTGGAGGTGGTGTTTCTAGTTCGGTTTCTAAAGAGACAGACTATGTAGTAGTGGGTGAAAATCCGGGCAGTAAGTATGACAACGCTCTAAAATTAGGTGTAAAAATGTTGAATGAAGATCAATTTAAAGACCTTTTAAATGGCTAAAAAAGTGCTATTATTGAACTATGGCAATCTCAAATGAGGAAATAAAAAAATTGGCTAGCTTAGCTAGGATACATATTGAAGAAAGCGAAATAGAGGATTTAAGAAGCGATATGAGCGCTATTTTAGGTTATTTAAATCAAGTTAAATCGGCTACTTTAGATACTGAAGAAGAGTTTGAAGAAAAGACACTTCGTAATGTTATGAGAGAAGACGTTGAGCCCATAGAAAGCGGGACTTACAGTGCAGAACTCATTTCAGAATTTCCAAATAAAAGTGGTGATTATTTGAAAGTTAAGAAAATTCTTTAAGGGTGAATTATGGAAATTGAAAAATTGACAATCAAAGAGGCGAGAAAATTATTAGACTCAAAGCAGTTGAGTGCTCAAGAGCTTTCAGAAAATTACTTAAAAAATATTGAGGCGAAGAATAAAGACCTCAATGTTTATTTAGAAGTTTACGATGATGTTTTACAACAAGCCGAGAAAGCCCAAAAAATTATCAACGATGGAAAATCAAAAGATTTGACTGGTATTCCGTTAGCTATTAAGGACAACATTTTAATTAAAGGCAAAAGAGTTAGCGGGGCTTCTAAAATTTTGGAAAATTATAAAGCTACTTATACTGCTACGGCTACTCAAAAACTCATTGATCAGGGCGCGGTGTTTTTAGGCCGAGTAAATATGGACGAGTTCGCTATGGGTGGCTCTACGGAAAATTCTGCTTTTGGGGTAACTAAAAACCCTTGTAATCCTGCGCATGTAGCCGGAGGTTCTTCTGGCGGTTCTGCTGCTGCGGTTTCAGCTCAGATGGCTTTAGGTGCGTTAGGTTCTGATACTGGTGGTTCAGTGAGAGAGCCGGCGTCTTTCTGTGGTGTGGTGGGGCTTAAGCCAACTTACGGTTCTGTATCGCGTTACGGTCTTATGGCGATGGGTTCATCTTTAGATATTATTGGACCAATAACTAAAACCGTTTCTGATGCTGAAATAATTTTCAATGCCATAAAAGGGAAAGATGTTTTTGACAGCACTTCAATAACCTTTCCCACCTCTTCTGCGTTAAAAAAAGAAGAAAAAATAACTATTGGGGTGCCTTATCATATTCTTGAACAAGAGGGTATATCTGAAGATGTAAGAAAAAATTTTGACGAATCTGTTGCTAAAATAAAAGATTTAGGTTTTGAAATAAAAGATATAAAATTACCAAACATTGATAAATCTCTCGCGATTTATTACATCATTATGCCAGCAGAAGTTTCTTCCAATATGGCGAGATTTGATGGTATTCGTTATGGTTTTTCGGCTGACGGAGCAGATCTCTTAGATGTTTATGAAAAGTCCAAAGGTCAAGGTTTTGGCAAAGAAGTGCGCAGGCGTATTCTTTTAGGCACCTACGTGCTTTCTTCGGGTTATTATGATACTTATTACGGTAAAGCAATGTCTGCTCGGAAAATTATAAGCAAAGAGTTTGCAGAGGCTTTCAAAAATGTAGATGCGATCCTTACACCCACTACTCCATCTCCGGCTTGGAAAATAGGGGAGAAAACCAGTCCTCTAGAAAGTTATTTAATTGATATTTTTACCGTTACTGCCAACATTGTGGGTGCGCCCGCTATATCTTTACCGTCAGGATTTGTTAAAATAGATGGTGAAGATCAATCTGTAGGTTTACCTCTTGGTATACAGTTTATGTCACCACATATGTCTGAAGATCTTTTGTTTTATATTGGTAAAAAATTTTTAGGAGAATAAATTATAATGGCTGACGACAATAAAAAATCAGATGATTGGAAATTAGATGCAGACGAATGGATCATAGTATTTTTATTTATCCTGGCAATTTTAAGCACGATAGTGCCTCTTATTGTTAGCTATATTAGCTCAGGTCAAGTTTCTTTTTTTGGTTTAAAGATTTCTTCTATCTGGAATTGGCTTAAATCTTCTGTGCCTTTTTTGAGAATGTTGGGTTTTGGAATAACTATTGCTGCCGCTGTAGGTGTTATAGTTTTTAACAAAAAAAGTGAAATCATTCTTCAAGCTCAGCGAGCTAAACTTTATCCAGAAAAGATGCCTCAAGTTTCTGACGCGGTAGAGCCGGCTAAAAATCATGTGGTAGAAAAATGGGAAGAAATAGTTAAACTTTCTGAATCTCAAAATTCGTCTGATTGGCGACTCGCCATTATTGAAGCAGATATTTTGCTTGATGAGTTATTAAACAAATTGCAATTGCCTGGAGATACAACAGGAGAGAAACTTAAAGCAGTTGAACCTAGTGATTTTACGACTATTGAAAGCGCCTGGGAGGCTCATAAAGCGCGCAATGTTATCGCTCACGAAGGTAGTAACATTCTTTTTAATCAACGCGAAGCTCTTCGCATCGTGTCTCTTTACGAGGCGGTTTTTAAAGAGTTTAAAATGATTTAACTAACAAAGCTCACTTTGTTTGCTGTGAGGTTATGCGAAAAATCACAGAATAATTTTTTAAATGGTTGCGGAGTTTGGATTCGCACCAAAATTTCGAGGTTATGAGCCTCGCGAGTTACTGTTACTCTACCCCGCAATAATAGCTCACATTATACTCAAATATATGATCAAATGCAAGTTTCAAGATAATTATAGCAAATTATTCCAAAATATGGTAAATTAAAACAACATTGTCGGTGTAGCTCAGTAGGTTAGAGCGTGGGACTCATAAGCCCAAGGTCAGTGGTTCGATTCCACTCGCCGACACAAAATAAGTATTATTTTGTTAGGCGAACAAAGCAAACTGCTTTGCTTTGTGTGTTTGATTTATATTTTGTTTTTAACTCTAATAAAGAAGAGGTGGAAATATTTCAAAAAATGTGATAAATTTCTCAAGTAATGCGATCGTAGCTCAGATGGTTAGAGCGCCGGCCTGTCACGCTGGAGGTCGTGGGTTCAAGTCCCATCGGTCGCGCCACGAAAAGCAAATTGTGCAACAATTTGCGATGTGGTCGCGAACAAGCAAGCCAGACTGCTCTGGCTTGCGTTGGGACTTGAAAAGCGGAGCCATGTTGAGCGTAGCGAAACAGGCGAGCTAGGGTCGTGAAAAATTTTCAAAGAAAATTTATTCCTGACCAAGTCCCATCGGTCGCGCCACGAAAAGCAAATTGTGCAACAATTTGCGATGTGGTCGCGAACAAGCAAGCCAGACTGCTCTGGCTTGCGTTGGGACTTGAGATAAAAACTAATCTCTTTTTTGTTTATGTGCCAAATAGAATTTAGCTATTTCAAACCAAAGTAAACTCAAGCTAATAGCTGAAATTATTAAAATAAAATCTGATATGTGAAGCGGAGTTATGTAAAATATTTGAGCAACACTTGGAACATAAAGAATGGTTATAATTGCAATGATAGCGCCACCTAAAATAGCAAGCAGAGCTTTATTGGCTGATAAAAGAATACGCACAAAACTTTTACGCCAAGAGAGATTAATTATAATTAACAAAACACTTGAGAAAACGATGGATATAAAAGCCAAAGATCTAGCTTTTGCTTCGCCATTGTTTGAATAAGTAAACAAGAAAAGCAAAAAGACTGCGCAAAGCACACCAAACCCTTGGGCAAGATTTACAAAGACTGTGCGTTTAGTAAACATTGACTGATCTAAGTTTCTAGGAGGTCTCTGCATTATTTGTTCATCTTCTTTTTGGGCTTCAAATACGGTTGAGCAGGCTGGGTCAATGATAAATTCTAGAAATGCGATGTGGACAGGGAACAGCACAGCGGGTAAATCAAAAAATATAGGTAAAATGGACATACCAGCAATGGGGACGTGTACTGCCAAAATGTAACCCATCGCTCTTTTCAAATTGTCATAAATTCTGCGACCTAAACGCACCGCGGCGACTATAGAAGAAAAATCATCATCAAGTAAAACTAGAGCTGCTGACTCACGAGCAACATCGGTGCCTCTTTCTCCCATAGCGATGCCAATATGAGCTGATTTGAGAGCGGGAGCATCATTGACACCGTCTCCAGTCATAGCCACTATTTCTTGGTTAGCTTTAAGGGCGTTTATGATAAGTAATTTTTGTTCAGGAGCAACTCTGGCAAAAATATTTACATTTTTTATTTTTTCAGCTAGTTCGCTACTGCTCATTTTTTCTAGATCTTCACCAGTCAAAAAGGATTGCGAATTTCTCATTCCAATTTCTTTAGCTAAAAATTGAGCGGTGCTTGGATAATCTCCAGTTATCATTATTATTCTGATACCGGCGGTATAAGCTTCTTTTACTGATTCTTTTACTCCTGGGCGAGCAGGGTCAATAAAACCAAGTAGACCAACAAATTCAAAATCCAGTTTATTTTGTTCTTCTGGTAATTGGTTTTTTTCACAAAAAGCTTTGGCGACCCCTAAAACTCTGAAACCTTTAGTGGTCATATTTTCAATTGCCTCAATTAACTTGTTTTTTTCTTTTTGACTAACGCGACAAAGATTTACAATAGCTTCTGGTGCTCCTTTAGTAGCGATTAAAAGTTTTTTACTATTTGGCAATTGCCAGGCGTATGATTTGACAAGTAATTTTTTAGATAAAGGATATTCTTTTATCAAAGTCCAAGTATCGGTGTTTATTGGGTCTGCTGTGCAAAGCCTTTTCTTGTTTTCAAGTTCTTTGTCTATTGGATCAAAAGAATTTTTCTCACTAGAAAGAATTCCGTATTTTAAAAGATTTTGAAATTCTTCTGCTAAATTTGTTGAATTTGATTCTCCGAATTTAAAGAAGGAATTGTTGGTATACAAATAATCCAACTGCATTTTGTTTAAAGTTAATGTGCCTGTTTTGTCAGTGCAAAGAACCGTAGCTGCACCTAAAGTTTCAATAGCAGCTGAACGTCTAGTTAAAACATTTCTTTTAGAAATACGCCAAGCGCCAAGAGCCATAAAGATCATTAACACAACTGGAAATTCTTCTGGCAGTATTGCCATGGCCAGAGTTAATCCGCTTAAAAGTCCTTTTATTGCGCTACCTCTTATAAAAGTGTAAGCGAGAAATACTACAACACAAAGACTCAAAGCCATTATGGCTACTACGCGAACTATTTTAGTTGTTTCTTTGTGTATTAAGGTGTCTTCATCTTTTATTTTTTCAAGACTTTTACCGATGCGACCAATCTCTGTATGTTGACCTGTGGCATCTACTTTGGCGGTGGCGTGGCCAGAAATAACCATAGAGCCAGAATATATAAAAGGCGAATCGTTGCCACCTGGTTTGTTTTTTGAAGTTTTACCGTTCCAAGGAGACTTTCTGACAGGTAAAGATTCTCCTGTTAACAAAGATTCATCAACAGAAAAATTTTCACAAGAAATAATACTAGCATCAGCTGGCACTCTGTCGCCTTCATACAATATGATGAGATCACCCTTTACCACTTCTCTACCGGGGATTCGCTTTCTTTTACCGTCTCTTATGACTAAAGCTCTGGGACTAGAAAGATTTTTGAGAGCTTCTAAAGTTTTTTCAGTTTTTCTTTCTTGATAAAAAGTAATACCGACAACTAAAAAAACAGAAGCAAGCAAAACTAAAGCGTCTCGGGTTTCTCCTAATATCATATATATCACTCCACCACCAAGAAGCAGGAATATCATTGGTTTCAATAATATTTGCAGTATTGCTGATAGCCACCCCTCTTTGTTTTTGGATGCGAGTTCGTTGTAGCCGTATTTCGTTAGGAGTCTAACCACCTCACTATCTGAAAGCCCTTCATAGGTATTTATACTTTTTTGTTCTTCTTGTGGAGTCATTTCGTATTAGATGGAATTATAACAAAATAAATTTAATCTAGCCTTATTACAATGTGTTATTATTAAATATATGAAAAAAAAGTTTTTTTACGGCGCTTTTTCTTTAATTTTAATTGGTGCATCGGCTTATTTTATTTACCAAAATATTTCAATCAATCCCTGTAAAAAAGCTTTAAAATATAGCATTGGACGATTTGATAAAGAATTTGGGATTTCCGAAGTTGAATTTAAAAGTTATATTGCTAAAGCGGAGCAAGTTTGGGAAGAGGTTTTAGCTCGTGATATTTTTATTTACGAACCTGATGCTGATTTTAAAATCAATTTAATCTATGACGAAAGACAGCTGGAAACTATTCAAAAACAAAAAACCGAATTCGGTCTTTCGGTGATAGAAGATTCTTTTAAAAAATTGGATACGCAGTTTAATCTTTTCAAAAATAATTATGAAGTTAAAGTAGAAAATTATGAAAATGCGTTAGCCGATTTTCAAGATCGCAAATCAACATACGAAACAAAAGTTCTAGAATGGAATAGTAGAGGAGGAGCGCCAAAAAATATTTTTGAATCTTTAGAAGCTGAAAGGATATATTTAAATTCTGAGGCCTCTAGACTAAATGCTGAAGTTTCTTCAATAAATACTATGACTAGACAACTCAACACCCTTCTGGAAGAGCGTAATAAAAAAGCGTCGGAATATAATCGTGTGGCTAAAAGTTATAATGAAAAATATGGTGAAGGTTTAGAATTTAATCAAGCTGAATATAACAGTGGGGGACAAATCAATGTTTATCAATTTAATACTAAAACCGATTTAATCTTAGCTCTTGCTCATGAATTTGGTCACGCTTTAGGTATGGATCATGTAGAAAATCCAAATTCTGTAATGTATTACTTGACCGATACCAATACAGAAACTGCTATTGTTTTAACCCCTGAAGATTTAGCTGAACTTAAAAGGGTTTGTGGGATTAAATAGTTTTGCTTCGGATTGCAAATATGGTCTTAATATAATAATATTTCTATTAAGTTGGGGTAAGTAAAATTTGCAACAACTTCACTTGCCGTTGTAGCTCAGTCGGTAGAGCACGTCATTGGTAATGACGAGGTCATCGGTTCAATCCCGATCAACGGCTCCAAATTCTGGTCTTTTTCAAAGTCTTTAGGCTTGATATGTTACCATCAAAGCTCGAGGCAACTTGAGTTTTTTTGTTAAAAAACCAGATTTGTTTATGCAATCTTTCCACCACCGGTAATACCTTCAAAACATAAATATGCTATAAATATAACAACCTTTAATTTAAGGGTTGTTTGCTGACTTGACTCATCTAGTAGTTGTCTTTAATAACTTACTGGATAGAGATAAGGTCGCATTGCCCCTTTAGTTTAGTGGTAAAACAATGGTATCGTAAACCATGAACGCCAGTTCAATTCTGGCAGGGGGCTCTGTTAAGTATGGAAAAACAATCAAAAGAACAAAAAATCAAAGAATTGGAAGAGGTTATGACACACCCCGATTTTTGGAGCAACAAAGAAAAAGCCCAAGCAACCATTAAAGAATTGCAAAAACTCAAAGACGAATTGGAAGGAGTGGGTCAATATGATAGGGGGGAAGCGGTAATGACTATTTTTTCTGGTGCTGGCGGTGATGATTCGGAAGATTTTTCAGCGATGCTTTTAAGGATGTATTTGAAATATTTTGAATCAAAAGGCTGGGGTTATTCTGTCTTACACGAAAACCAAAATCCAAATGGCGGTTATCGGAATATAACCGTTGAAATTTCAGGTAAAAATGTTTATGGGACGATTAAAAATGAATCTGGGGTGCACCGTTTGGTGCGCATTTCACCTTTTAATGCCAATGCCAAAAGACACACATCATTTTCAATGGTAGAAGTTATTCCAAAATTTGAAAAACAAAATGAGAAAGATGTTGAGATAGATGAAAAAGATTTAAAAATAGAGTTCTCGCGCTCAAGCGGTCCCGGTGGTCAAAATGTAAACAAAAGAGAGACGGCAGTTCGCATTGTTCATATCCCAACCAATCTTTCATCTCAATCTGACGGACAGAGAACTCAAGAAGCCAACAAAGAAAAAGCTTTAGCGATATTGAAGGGCAAGATATTTAAAGCATTAGAAGAAAAGAGAATTGAAAAACAAGAAAATATGTATGTTTCTAAAACTACCGAAATAGAGTGGGGTAACCAAATTCGTTCTTATGTTTTGCATCCTTACAAATTAGTCAAAGACCATCGCACTGGAGCAGAAACTTCAGATGTTGCTGGTGTGTTAGAAGAAGGTAAATTAGAAATATTTATTGAAGCTGAAAAGAATTTAAAATAAATTCCACAAAGAGATTTCTTTTTTTGGGCAGATAGAGTTATAATAGAGAAGATGATTATCTTTGATAATGTCTCAAAAAAGTATAATAACGATTATATAGCTTTGGAAAAGGTTTCTTTTGCTGTAAATCCAAATGAATTTGTTTCTATTGTGGGGCCATCAGGTGCTGGCAAGACCACTCTTTTACGTATGCTTTTAGCAGAAGATAAACCAACTGAAGGCAAAGTATTTTTACATGATACAGATATTCATACGCTCTCTAGTAAAGATATAAACTTTGTGCGTCGTAAAATTGGGGCGGTTTTCCAAGATTTTCGTCTTTTACCAAACAAAAATGTTTATGAGAATATTGCTTTTGCGATGGAAGCAGCTGGTAGAAGTGATGAAGAAATTGAGTCAGACGTGCCTCACGTGTTAGAGCTGGTAGATTTAACTCCAAAAATCTGGAATTTCCCAAGAGAACTTTCGGGTGGCGAGAAACAGAGAGTAGCTATCGCGAGAGCAATCGTTAACCAACCTGATATAATTATTGCAGATGAACCTACTGGTAACTTAGACCCAGTCAACACTTATGATATTGTGCAAATTTTCAAAAAAATAAACGACTTAGGCACGACTGTTATTTTAACCACCCACAACAAAGGAGTAATAGATTCAATAGGTAGACGAGTTATAACAATGCAAGACGGTAAGATTATTCGGGATGACAAAACGGGCAAATATATTCTTTAATATTAAACTATGGAAAAAACAAGTTTTAAAACTAAATTAAAAAGAATAGTTAAGGCTGGTTTTTTTAGTTTTTGGAGAAGTGGTTACGTATCTTTTTCTTCAGTGATGGTGATGGTTATCACTTTATCAGTTATTGGCTCTGTGTTTTTTATTGGTGCGATCCTTAATTTAACTATGGACGAATTGCGTGACAAGGTTGATGTTAATGTGTATTTTGTTACAACTGCAGAGGAAGAAGACATTTTAGCTCTGAAAACTAAGATAGAAGCCTTACCTGAAGTAAAATTTGTTGGTTATACTAGTCGCGAACAAGCTTTAGAAAATTTTAAAATTCAACATGAAAACGATCAGATAACGTTGCAAGCTTTGGAAGAATTAGATGACAACCCGCTCGGAGCGTCACTTAACATTAGAGCAAACGAACCTTCTCAATACGAAGGTATTGCTAATTTTCTTAACGAAGAAAATATTCTTTCAAAAGAGGGTCATAAAATAATTGACAAAATAAATTATTTTCAAAATCGCGTAGCTATAGATAAACTTTCTCGTATTATTTATTCAGCCGATCGTCTAGGTCTCATTATTTCTCTTGCGCTGGTTATTGTTTCCATAATCATTACTTCTAATACTGTTCGTTTAACTATTTATATTTCTAGAGAAGAGATTTCGGTTATGCAACTTGTTGGAGCTAGCAAAAATTATATTAAAGGACCTTTTATGTTTACAGGTTCACTAGTAGGCCTACTTTCGGGCATTATTACTACAATTTTATTCTTTCCAATTTTGTATTGGTTAGGTAACATTACCCAAAACTTCTTTATTGGGTTTAATATCTTTGATTACTATCTAAGTAATTTCTTTCAGATAGTGTTTATAATAATTGGCTCCGGGATTGCTATTGGGGTAGTATCAAGTTTATTGGCGGTTCGTAAATATTTGAAATTATAATATATTGATTGAGTAAAATTATGAAGAAAAAAAATCATAAGTATATTTTTGTGGTGGGTGGTGTTATGTCTGGGGTGGGTAAAGGTATAGCGGCGTCGTCCATAGGTAAAATTCTCCAAAGTAAGGGTTTTAAAATCAACCCTATTAAAGTAGACCCTTATCTTAACGTTGATGCTGGCAATATGAATCCAACCGAACACGGCGAAGTTTTTGTTTTGGACTCTGGTTTAGAAACCGACCAAGATTTAGGTAACTACGAGCGTTTTTTGGAGATGAGTTTAAGTGATGATGATTATATGACTTCAGGTATGATCTATAAATATGTTCTTGAGAAAGAGCGAAATTTTGGATATAAAGGTAAATGTGTAGAAGCTATTCCTCATATAACTGAAGAAATCTTACGTCGTATTAAAAAAGCCGCAGACAATCATCAATCAGATATTTCTCTTATTGAAATCGGTGGCACCATAGGTGATTATCAAAATATTCTTTTTATTGAAGCGGCTCGGACTCTTAAAATCAAACACCCGCAAGATGTTATTTTTGTAATGGTTAGTTATCTACCAGTGCCGGGTTCTTTAGGTGAGATGAAAACTCGCCCAACTCAAAACGCGGTAAGACAACTTAATTCTTATGGTGTTCAGCCAGACATTATTATTGCCCGAGGTCCTCAGGCTCTTGACCAAAAACGCAAAGAAAAGATTGCTATGGCTTGCGCTATTGCGCCTGAAAATGTTATTTCTGCTCCTGACATAGAGAGTGTTTATGATGTGCCTCTTAATTTTGAAAAAGACAAAATTAGTAGCATTATTCTCAAAACTTTTCATATGCGCGCCAAAGCCAACGGCAATTCTCTCAATAGTTGGAAAAATTTTGTTCACAAAAGAGATAATGCTAAAAAGGAAATTAAAATTGCGGTAGTTGGTAAATATTTTGATACAGGCGATTTTTTCCTTTCTGACGCTTACGTTTCAGTTATTGAGGCCATTAAGTTTTCATCAATCTGGGAAGGGGCTAAAACTAAATTAACTTGGATCAATTCTAAAGAGTATGAAAATAATCCTAAAAAAATCAAAGAGTTAAGTAATTATGATGGTGTTATTGTGCCCGGAGGTTTTGGTAAGGCTGGAATAGAAGGTGTGATAATGACTATCAAATATGTTAGAGAAAATAAGATTCCTTATTTGGGACTTTGTTATGGTATGCAACTTGCGGTTGTAGAATACGCTAGAAATGTTTTGGGTTGGAATGATGCTCATACCGCAGAAATAGACCCTAAATCTAGTCATATTGTTATTGATATGTTGCCCGAACAGAGGAAACTATTAAAGGATGGAAAATATGGCGCTATGCTACGTCTAGGGGCTTACAAAACCATTTTAAAGAAGGGAAGTGTGGCTACAAAAGCTTATTTATCTCTCGGAAATTTAGTAAAAGAAAACAATGGCCTTCTTGAAATTTCTGAAAGACATCGTCATTTTTATGAAGTTAATCCTCAATATGTTGCCGAAATGGAAAAAGCTGGGATGGTTTTTTCTGGCATATCACCCGACGGTAAGCTTATGGAAATATTAGAATTACCAAAAAACGTGCACCCATTCTTTTTGGGAAGTCAATTTCATCCTGAATTTAAGGCTAGACCCTTGCACCCACATCCTCTTTTTTCAGCTTTTGTTAAAGCTTGTATAGAAACAAAGAAATAATTTTATAAAAAAATCGGGTGGACTAGATTTGAAAATCTAGTCCACCCTTGGGCCAAGACACTTGAACGTGGGGCTCTATCTTGGCTTTATGGTTGGCGCCAAATCCAATCAGCATTCTTGACTATTCAAGTTGGCCCGAGCCAAGAATGTTGATTGAAGTTAGGTGAGGGAGGTTTACTCCGTTCACCTCTCTGTGAGAGCAAGCGTTTCTTTCTCTCACGTGGACTTCAGGGTGACGCTCTTTATACTTCTGAGCGCAACACCCTTCATGGGTAAGGGTTCCGTCAGTGAACAATATCAGCCCGCGCTGGAAGGAGCCGAAGAACAACCTACACGTTGGACAACAAGAATTACCCATACCTTCCTTTCCTTTTTCGAGAAAAGCTGTTTGTGATAGAGCGGATGATTTAATCCGCTCTGGTTTTCTATAAACAATTATGCATTTTACTTATGTTTTGTCAATTTTAGACTAAACTTAGTTGCGAATGGTATTTTTAGAGATCGCTTTGTTTTATTTTTTGTAAAAAAGCTTATTTTTTGGTATCTTTTAATCATTGCGGGATCATCTAGTGGTAGGATGCGACTCTCTGAAAGTCGTCACCTTGGTTCGAATCCAAGTCCCGCAGCAGCTTCTGACAAAATTCAGAGTTCGTTGCGTTTAATATGGCTGCGAATTTAGAACACTCGCAAACTTTCCGACGACGAGTTAGCTCGCTCTACCCAACTTTCAGCTGGGTAGGGCTTGTTTTTGTGGCGACTCTGCCGTTACCTTGATGTAAAAAGAAAAACAAAATTTTCTGTTCGGTTTTGTGGCTATGCACGAGGCGAGGGAAACAGCTCGCGAGCAAAAATTTTCTCTCTCAAACTCCTCCAATTTTTTGCTCGCTCGCCGTAGTCCCGCCACCCGCGCGAGAACGCGGACGGCGACGCTTAGTAGCTCTTACATAAATTTGCGAATTGTGTTATCTTCTACTCTAGAAGAAACCTATAGAGAGTTTCTCAAAAACAGTACCTTTAAAAACAGAAAGGAGGTGAGATGCATGAACGAGCAAATTCTCGTCATCCCCGATGCCGAAACGCGAGCAAAGATCGCCGAGAAAATCGATTTCAAGAATGCGGTCGATGCGCGACCCTGCGACTGCACTGCCTGCGGTTCCTGTCGTTGCACGCCGTGCAAGTAACTCGGCACACCAAAAGACCTGAGCATGTCTATAAACTGCTTTTTATTTTTTAAAAATAGGCAGTATTGTGAAAATTTAGTATAATTTACAATATGCAGAAACTTCGTTTTTATATAAACAAACAACTTGACGAGATAATGGCTGAGCAGTTTTTCGACAAGCAAGGTGGTGGCATAGATTTTGGCAAAGGAATTATTAAATTACATCCAAAATTAAAATCAGTCAGGTCGTTCAAAAATATTGTACAGAAAAAAAAGGCTATCCATCTTTATTTTGACAACTACTATCGCACTCACAATATAGCAATAAATCGCAGTATTCAAAATCTACAAAAAGCCTGGCACAAAAAAGAAGAAGAGTTTGTAAAGGTAACCGAAAATTTTTTTGGCGGTTTTCATTTTCCTCAAGGAAAATATATTGCGTATGCTTCTATAATCAATTGTAATCCCCGATTTTTAGATTCAAAAACTTTTCAATTTTTTTACAAAAAACCTTTATCTGATGCGATTCATACCGTCGCCCATGAACTTCTCCATTTTATTTTTTTTGATTTTGTTGAAAAAAAATTGAAGAGCGAAATAAAAGATTTGTCAGAAGACAAGATGTGGGACCTTTCTGAGATATTCAATGTTGTTGTTCTTAAATCTCCTCGATATCAGAATATTATTGATAGACGGTATGTACTTCCTTATCCTGATCATAAGCATTTACTCCCTCAGTTTCAAAAAGCATATAAGAACTCTTGCGATGCTGAGGGATTTGTTAAACGAGGTATAGTTATTATAAGGGCTAAAAAATAAATGGGAGAATATCGCTATTCTCCCATTTGACTCACCCACTATTCGTAGCTTGTTTCTCTTTCTGTTTCTCCCACAAGTCACGAATGAGAAAATGAGTTGTTGCTTTTGCATGGACACAGAACCGTTCGTCGAGAGCGTCGATGGTCCCTTTGGTCCGGTAGGCATTGTACGGGCAACCGCCGCCACAGTTGCCAAGAGCGATGCAGCTTTTGCATGTCTCATTGGCGAGCGGTGAACGCCTGCGCCACTGCTTCCAAAAGGGATGAGTTTCCGGCTCAAACGTTTCAAACGATTCCGTGATGAAGAATTCTTTCTCACCACAGAAGGCCTGGCAAACGCCGATCTTGCCGTTTGGGCTCACTACAATCTGAAGTCCGCAGCCTCCACAATCGGAGAGCACCGGTTCCTTGTCAAGAAAATTCTTGACTCGGCGCATCATGCGGTCCTCATAAACACCCTCTGCCCGCGCCACCTTAAAGCCTTCGATGAGTTCTTGGGCGACGACTTCGGCGTAGTGGTCGCGTCCATCTCTCGCTTGACCCGTTGAGTTCTCGATGAGAATGTTAAATCCCATTCCCTTTGCGCCAAGTTCGCTGGCGAGCCAATGCACGATTTCCCTCATCCGGGAAATGTTATGCCGATCGATAGTCACACAGATACCGGTCTTGACTCCTTTGTTTTGAGCGAGTCGGTATGAGCGAATGACTTCATCGAACGTGCCTTTTCCGGAAGAGTAAACACGCATCTGATTGTGAATATCTTTTGGCCCGTCAATGGAGATAGCCACCACCGCTCCGCTTGCCTTACATTGGGCAAGAATTTCCTCATCAAGGAGAATGCCGTTTGTGTTTAACGTTACAGATACTGCCTTGGGGAGGAGCCCTTTTTCTTTCAACGCATCAATGTATTTGAGCGTCTCCAGAAGCACCTCTTTGTTGAGCGTCGGTTCTCCGCCGTAGATCACGATATGCTGTTCTGGGTGACCCTTAGCGATACTTTTTCTTACACAGCGAGCAAAGAAATCCAGTGCCCTGACCGCGGTTTCCTTTTTCATAACAGAAAATCGGTAACCGCGAGGCATAGGAGCCAAGAAGTAGCAGTAACGACAACGGATGTTGCAGGCATCGGAAAGTAACAAGTAGAGGATGTTGATCGCCGGTTCCTCAAGTGCCTTTTGATACTCACGATACCGCTCGTAGCCATCAGCTTGTTCCTCGATAAGTAGCCCAAGCTTTTTCAGCGATTCGAGTACGCGTTCTGAAGTGGCGTCAGAGACAATCCACGTTTGTCCCTGTTGATGTTCGCCAATAAAATCCTCCTTCAGAAACGCGACCTCTAGATTCAAGCTGTTGTAGAGGGCTATATAACCCTCGTTCAGAGGAATCAAGTGCAGGAACGGACTTTGTCTGAGTTTCATGCATCTCACCTCCTTTCTGTTTTTAAAGGTACTGTTTTTGAGAAACTCTCTATAGGTTTCTTCTAGAGTAGAAGATAACACAATTCGCAAATTTAT
>Ga0209723_1000302_pt1 | contig 95970 bp, 70 predicted proteins | sample BiotimSIPDNA_2_FD_185750 | JGI IMG/M metagenome (GOLD analysis project Ga0209723, IMG submission 185750) | Anaerobic biogas reactor microbial communites from Washington, USA - Biogas_R2 time_0 SIP DNA (SPAdes) (version 2) | ecosystem: Engineered > Bioreactor > Anaerobic > Unclassified | place... | reverse complement strand
TGGAAACGACGTTCTTCTCGCGGCTATGGACGAAATAGATGCTCAAAGAGTTGTGGATTTAATACCAAATGGCAAATATATAGGGGACTTTAAGTCTGCCCACGACATACACGCCGACCTACCTGACGAGTACATTCAGGTTTTGCTTGATTTGAGAGATCAAGTAGAGCAGTAACCTTGTCCTAGGTATTGGCACCACGTTGCTGATGCTTTGCTTGATGTGAAGGTTCTTAGGGGTTCATTTAGAAAGTGGGGCATTGGCCACCAGACATCAAGTACTCTGGCACATCTAGGGGGCACGGGCCTGGATCGGCTGTAAGTGGGAAATGAATGCAGCGACCGTTTCGCCCCACCGTCAGAAAACATACCGCCCAGGGGCGTACTGTCCCGTTGCCCGCAGCCGGCTCTTGCCATGCGTTGTCCGTTGAATTGAAGTAGTACAGCTTCCCGTCATCAAGCTCCACTTCATACCCATAGATGGTGGGAGTGTGAACAATAGCTGGCCCCCAGCTCTTCCAGGTCTCGGTGTCCTCGTCCCCTACGAACCGTACCGCGTCGGTCCGAGTGTCCACCAAATAAACCTTTCCCCCCGACGGCACACAGTGTCCACCACAGGGCGTTTGACAGACCCCACTCGAAGGATCCGCGAAGACGTCGCGCCACTTTGCCCTGATTAGTAGAAGGTCACTCTCCAGAGGAACCCCATCTGGCACTGGGTAAGCCGACTCGGTCACCCGCTGAATCTGGAAGGGCGAGAGCGAGACGGGGGCCGGATCTATGGCCACGTCGAAACAACACTCAGTCTTTTCACAAAGCCTTTCAACGTCCCCATCGTCAGTCGAGGTATCCGCCGGTGTTTCAGGATCCAAAGGGTCAGACTCAGGCTCGTCCGCATCATCCTGCGAGGCATCTGATGGCTTGGGATCCTCCAAGCTCACCTCAGGGTTTGTACGTCGTAGATTCCCAGTTGAATCAAGGTCAACTCGGTCCTCGGCGTTGTTGGAACCTCCCTCAAGTGGAGGAGCTTCGACGACCGCGTCAACCTGCCTCGAATTAGCATCCCCGTCCGGTTCTTCCCCCTGTCCAACAGCGTCACACCCCAAAAAGAGCGCCGCGCCGAGAACAGTGATCGCAAGGGTCAAAAACCGCCATTCTGCAGTGATAAGATTCATAAAGCCTCCTTCTAACACGCCGAAAACCCTAATGCTCACTGCTCCACCTTCACTAGTGTACTCCATTATCGAGAAAGCAGTCTACATGGGCAAAGCAATTTGAGTGAGTGTCTTAGGGTACGAGATAGGACCTGTTTTAGCCAAGACCTTGACCATTGAGTAATCGAATAGATAGTATGATTGCCGTGTTTGCGGAGAAGCTATTGTGGGGCTGGAAAAACGTAGAATGATTACTGAGATCAACGTGACGCCGATGGTCGACGTTATGTTGGTTTTGTTGATTATATTCATGGTTACAGCAACTTATATAACTCGAAAGGGGTTTGAGGTGCAGTTGCCAGAAGGTAGTACTGGTGATGAACTTGCTGAAAGTTCCTTGGCTTTTCGAGTTTCTTCTGATGGCCAGTTCATGTTGAATGACGAGATTATGGATATCGACCAGATTAAGGCGCGAATACCCGCGATTTTGGAAGAAAATCCGTCTGCCATGGCCGTTATTGATGCAGACCGGACTGTAGAATATGGGCAGGTGATGGGCCTAATTGATACTTTAAGGGGACTGGGTGTGAAAAACTTTGCGGCGGCCCTTGAGCACTTGCCTGATGAGGCTCAATAGCCGCCAGGATGATCGAGATGCGTGACAAATCTAGCTCTCGACAGATTGTATGGGGCATTGCCGTTTCAGCATTGCTCCACCTGCTTTTATTTGTACTGCTGCTTAATGTTGAACCTCCACCTGCCAAAGTTGAACAAGAGGCCAAGCAGGCAGTCCGCTTGAGGGTGTTGGAGCGTGCCCAGGAGGCCAAGGAGAAGGCCGAGGCTGAGCAAGCCAAAAAGGCCAGACAGGAAGTGGCGGACGGGCAGATTGTGGACATCCCAAAGCCTGCCGTCGAAGAAGTTCCGGAACATGCCCGCTTTTTAAGCAAATATGACACCAAAGTGGAAAAGGAACAGCGGTCGCGCCATAGGGGCCGGCCGGCTGCTAGCCCCGGCAAGCCTGGGGCGCCGGGTGATAGGGCGCGTCCGGGTGAAAAAGTGGCGCCAGGTAACGAAGGGACTGATGGCGACGCGGTCGCTGGGGCTGGAAAAAAGGCGGGTGAGGGCAAGCTTCCTGATGCCCAAGAAACCGTGCTAAAGGGGGAAAAGGCCGCGACGGGCGGAATAGATATGGCCGCCCTTGGCAGGTTGATGGTCCCATCACTAGGGGCTGGAGGTGGTTTTGCTGGTCGGATGGGGCGTGGCGATGGTGGCAGTTATGGTACTGCCGGTCCATCAGGTTCAGATGATGCGCTTCTTGGGGTGACCGACGAGGGCGAAACTACAATGGTTAATTCCAGAAGCTTCAGATATTGGGACTTTTTCCAAAGGGTTAAAAACGGCGTCAGGGGAACTTGGTCTCCTGGTGACCTTTATGCATCGCGAGACCCAACCGGTGAGGTATACGGCAAAAAGGATAGGCTGACTGTGGTTGCCGTGGAACTGGACGCCAAGGGGGCGATTAGCAGGTTGGAGATTGTGCGCCAATCAGGGCTGTCATTCCTAGATGACGAGGCCTTACGGGCTTTTCGGGAGGCTGGCCCGTTTCTAAATCCACCTGCAGGCCTTGCGGATGAGTCTGGTCGTATCAAGTTTAACTTTGGCTTCTTGTTGGAGGTTGGGGCTTCACGCGGGCGCTTTTTCTGGCAACGTCCTTAACGCCCAAAACGACCATGAATAATTTGCAAATAGTGCCAGTCATGGCAGCAGTGCTTTTGTTTACCTCGGGTTTGGCGTACGCCCAGAAAAACCCTCATTTTGTGTTTAACCCTGCTCCGGGGGCGGAGCATGTCGTAGAGTGGCTTGAGCGTGATGCAGAATCAAAGCGTCGCTATGTTTTAGGTGTCTTAGGCATTGATGACCCAAGGGTGATCGAGGTTGCAATTGCTTCCGACGATGAATCCATGAGTGAAATGGTGGGTACGTCGCGGCCAATCAAGGGTTGGGTCGCTGGTATTGCCATGTCGCACATGGACAAAATAGTCATATCAGCGCGAGGAAACGAGGTTTTTAAGGTTCGTGACACGTTCGTCCATGAACTTGCCCACATATACCTGGACTCAGCGCTTGAAGGGCGTCAGGTCCCGCGCTGGTTTCATGAAGGGTTTGCCATGCTTGTCGCCGATGAAAGTGTGGCTGATCGTCTAAGGTCGTCCATGGATGCCAGCTTAACCAAGTCGTTTATTCCCTTGGCCGAGATCACAAATGGTTTCCCAAGTTCTGGCGCTCAGGTACATCTGGCATATTCCCAATCGATGCTGTTTTTCAGATATCTAAACCGCGTTTCATCTGGTGAGGGAATAGCTAATACTATCAAATTCTTGCGCAATGGTGAGCCGTTTGAAGCGGCCTTTCATCGTGCATTTGGAGTCTATCCAGAAGAGGCCTTTGAGGACTTTAAATCTTCGTTTAGTCGGATTGATAGCTTGATAGTGGTGCTGACAAGTGCCGCTGCGATATGGTTGGCGATAACTCTGCTGTTTTTGTTTGTCTACAGGCGCAAAAAACGTCGTGCCAAGCTGAAGCAGGAGATGTGGGCCCTGCAGGATCAGATGACTACAGGGTGGGTGCCGACTGAAACCACAGGGGACCAAGCATTGGCAATCGATGCGTTTAAAGGATGGCGGGGTTCTGAATCGCAGGCAGCCGCTACAGACGAGGAGTCCTTAGAGGACAAAATGTTTATTGTCCCAGGACCAAAAGAGATTCAGTAACAGTGGGCTTTTGATGCGATAAAAGATGTTTTAAGTGCTGGAATTAATTAAAAGATTTCGGCAACACAGCACCTCAGGCTTCCACCTGCTTTTTCTATTTCAGATAAATCAACGTGGCCGACTTTAAAGCCGTACTTTGCGAATTGGTCCATTTGTTCCTTGGTCAACGAATTGACTGCTGCTGTGCTTAGCCAGACTCTATCTTCTGTCAGGGTGATTCCGTTTCCAGCAAACGCGGCCTTTTGCTGTGGTGTTAACCACACGACTTTATTGTCATAAGCCTTGGCGATTGCCTTTGGTACCTCAGGATCCTTATAGCCGTCAGCTGACAAAATGGCGCCACGCCCAGCCAGCATAGTAAACACCACGTTGGTGTGGTACTCACCTTCAGCCAAATCAAACGCAAATGTCAGACGCAGGCCAAAGGCCTCATGCATGGCCTTTGCTCCTTCCAGGTCGCACCGCTCAGTCAGGCCGACATAACCGACCTTGCGGATGTGATCGATGATCAAGGACCCTGTAAGTTCAGCCACCAAGTCATCACGTCCGGACATGTCGTACTGGTTGTAGCCCATTATGTCAGTGAAAAATGAGCGAATGTCCTGACGAGTTGCCTCAACTTGGCGCACAGGATGGCGCATTTTTCCAACGATAAACGTCCCAGGGGCAGTCCCAAACACGTTGTTGGGAAATACAGCGTCGGGAGTAGTCGGATCCCCAGGGAACACGATGATTGGCACATCCTGACGCAGCGCAGAGGCCAAGTTAGAGTGTTGGGCCAAGGCCTTCAAGGGGTCTACGACCTGGTCCATGGCCATGTATTTGTTATCGGTGGCAGACTCCTGGGCCAAGGAAAAATCGGCTGGAGCCAGCAAAAAGGCGCCCCTGGCCGTGGCCTGTGGGTTTTCGAGAGGCTTAAGAGCAGCAAAGGCGTCCAAAAATTCAGAGGGCGTCCTTACGATCATGGCAAATTCACTCCTTTGTTTTAGAGAAAGAAACAGGAACCGGCTGGAACTATAGCACAGGGGCGGGGGCTGGGACAGGGGCGGGGGCGGGGATTGTTGGCTTGAGAAAATGCACAAAGTTTGCTAAAAATCGAGCAACTTGAGCGTAAACAGGCTGCAAAATTTTATGCGTTTTTCCGAGGAAATTTAAAATGGAAATACAGAAAACTCATCCGTTTTTCAAATTATTTTGGGCTGCTTTAGCTCTGCTCACTTTGTGGGCACTAAGCTGCGATTCGGGTGCAGGTTCACCTGCACCTTGTGCCGGTGCTTTGTGTGATGACGTCGACGAAGCGCCCGATACAGGTTCACCTGCACCTTGTACCGAGGGAGAATGTGATTGTGAAGTCTACGAATTAACTTGCGACAATACCTGTGTCAACCCCCAAAGCAACGCTCATTATTGCGGCGCGAAACTCGGCGGCAACTGCAGCAGCGATGATATTAACGACCCCGATTACAAGGGCAAAGTCTGTACAGGTCTTGAAGATTGCATCGAGGGCAAATGCCGATGTAAGCAAGGCATTCCCGAATGCAACGGTCTTTGTATAGATCCGAAAACGAACAACGATCACTGCGGCGCAAAAGGCACATGTAGCGATGATGACAAAGATTCCGCAAATTACAAAGGCGAACAATGCAGTGCCGGAAGACTTTGCCTTGCAGGTGAATGCACATGCCCTACGAACTATATTTTATGTAACGGCGTATGTACAAATCCCTTGGAAGATATGCAATACTGCGGCGCAAAAGGCTCATGTAGCGATAATGACAAAAATTCCGCAAATTACAAAGGCGAAATCTGTAACAACGGAAAAACCTGCCTTGCAGGAAAATGTACATGCCCCCAAGGCTTTGTTTTATGTGGAGATACATGCATCGATCCCGACATCGACAATACGCACTGCGGTGCAAGGGGAAGCTGTTCGGATGCAAACCCAAGCTCCGCCGACTACTCGGGTAAGGACTGCAGCTTGGAACCGCACAAGCTATGTATAGGCTCCAAATGCACCCAAGTCTCGTGCGATGAAGGGCTGCAACTTTGCCCGAGCGGAGATGATTACAACTGCATCAATGTCATGGGAAATGATCCGAATAACTGCGGCGCTTGCGGCTGGGTTTGCAGTGATCATTCCGTCAACGGTGCGACTTCGAATGAATGTAAGGATGGCAAATGTCAATATGAATGTCCATCCGATTCAACTAACTGTGCCCCGGCCGCTGTAAAAGATTCAGAGCCAGTTTGTATATTTAAATCTGATCAAAGAAATCCATATCACTGTAATGCATGTGATGATCGCTGTCCTAGTGATTATCCTGTTTGTTTTGAAAAATCTTGCAAAGCCGCAGGTTGCAATGACAAACCAAATACATGTCACCTCAATGGCTGTGAAAACAGTGATACCTTATGCGGAAGATCGTGTGTAGACTGCAGCAAACTCCCCTTTGTGCACAAAATCGAAAACAACGCGAGTGCGAGCTGCGATGTGGAACGGGGGCTTTGTCAAATTTCAAGCTGTATCGAAGGTTATCACCTAGACAAAAAAGACGTGGAAAATCAATGTATAAGCAACCGCGTCGATCGCTGTGCCGCCCCCGATGAAGCGGAAGATGGAGAAAACACCGATTGCACAAAAAGGGAGGGGGTGGCGCTGGCAACTTGTACCCATGCCGGTAAGTGCAATGCACTGCGATGTAAACCCAACTACCACTTGGAAATGGATAAAGAGCAGGGCGTTTTTGTGTGCAAAGCCAATAGCCAAACAGCCTGCGGTTCTGCCGACAGCTTGGAGCTGAGAAATTGCAAAGAAAATTACGGAGAAGATTATCAATGTTTAATGGGCGTCTGCGTTTATAATAAAACTGACGGAAATGACAAAGACAGCGCCCATAACAACGCAGAATATATTTGGTGCAACGAATTGATTAAAAATCCGATACCATGCACTCACATTGAGGGCAAAACTCGCTATTGCGCACGCAATTCCAATAACACTTTTTCCTGCGGCTATCTTTGTACCGAGGCGGCAAATGAAAAATCAAACAAGGTTTTCTGCACAAATCCCGATAGATGTATAGTTTTCGGTGATGGGGCAAATTGTAATACATGCAGTGAATGTGAAGAAGGACAGAGTTGTTACCGGGATACGGAATCGGGTGCTTACATTTGCGCTTCTTGCGAAGATTGTAAAGAAGGAAAGTACTGTGTCGAAGATAAAACTGCGCGCTTTGCATGTACGCAATGCACTAATAATTGCAGGATGGATCAATGCTACAAAAAAAATGATGACACTTTTGCTTGTACAGAATGTGAAACAGCATGCTCAGCGACGCAAAATTGTTATCTCAGATCTGACGGTAATTTTCGCTGTACTGCTTGCGATCCCGTATGTTTGCCGGGCGAGCGTTGTTATTACGATGAAGAGCTGGAGAAATTTGCTTGTACCAAATGTAAAGAAAGATGTGATACTTTAGACTCGGTACCTCAGGTTTGTTATTTTGATGCGGCTAAAGAAAGGAAATATTTGTGTAAGTAAAAATAGGGGCGTTTGTCTGTTTAGACCTTCCCCACTGCAGTAATGCTCGACTGACCAATTACCTGTCGGAGGTTGGTCGTCTGACTGCCAGTAAGCTGCCGTACGTGGCGGTGGACCTGACTGACATCGTCAAGCCCAGCGGCAAGACGATGGAGGGCCTTGGGCCAGGGACGGTGCAGGCGGTAGCGGACGCGACCATCAGGGTCCAGGGACAGGGTCAGGGGCAGGGCTACAAGGGTGGGAATTCGGGCTCGGTTACCGTCCTTACTAGGCGGAAGCCTAGGGCCATGAAGCCACTATTAGGTGCGCGTTTGGCACGGAAAGCTGAACGCACCTCATCTGGGTCAAAGTCAAACCCGCCGCCGCGATGAACCCGCTGCAAGCCATCCGGGGGACCCAGAGGATCCTTACAACCTGATTTGCAATAATCCTCATAATAAGTGGCACTGTAGAAGTCATTAACCCACTCACACACATTGCCAGAAACATCATATAATCCCCACGCATTAGGTGTTTTCTGGCCCACTCTTTCTGTTCTATTGTGACTGGTGCTGTAATACCAAGCTATTTCATCAAGATCGCCATAGTAATATGACGTAGTACCCGCTCGAGCCGCATATTCCCATTCAGCCTCAGTAGGCAAACGATAACCTCTGCAATCAAGACCTGCAAAAGTGACTACACAGTCCTGGTTCGTTCCCAAGGGAGTCCCGCAATTGCTAAACTGGTAACACTTTTGGAACCCCTCATTTTCGGAAAGTTGATTTGCATAGTTTGCAGCATCAAACCAATTAACCATCTCAACGGGACAGTCATCACCACATGTGTTGAAGTGAGACGGATTCGTGTCATTAAGCAACTTCCACTGACCTTGGGTTAACTCAGTCTCTTGTATATAGAAAGCGCGTGTAATCGTGACCGAATGTTTCGGCTGTTCATCAGCGTTGACCCCTGAGCCGAAAGTTCCCATCTTAAACGAGCCTGCAGGAATGTAGCACCAGCCACCTACGCAGTCGTTAACCTCCTTCGGCATACACTTGAGGTTGCTATCGCAGATTGTATTATCAGCACAAGTACCACATGACAACTCAGGGCACTGAGAACTGACGCCGCATCCTTGTTGCTGACACTCCAAAACGCAACTTTTTTTGGTGCACTGGTGACTGTGACAGACTTGTTCGTCAGGCTCTTGCAAACACTCCGAATCTTCATCGCATCCAGTAACGATCCGGACTGATGCGCCCTCCAGTTTAGGGTAGTAGTCAAGCTCAGCAAGGACTTCCTCATCGTCGATTACTATTGAGCATTGGCCGAATGATTCGTCCTCATCCTTTAGCTCTGTCATCGCGGCGCCAAGTGATGCACCCTGTAAAAGTCGCTTGAAAAGGGTGACGTTTGTACTTTCGTCCTCTGTTCCAGTCGATATGCGGTTATTCCAGCCGATGAACACGCCTAGTCCCTTCTCATGCATGACGGATGCTAGACTGTCATTCCTGAGCCCGTCGGAGGCCGAAAAATAAAGCAGACTGTCGTCTTTAAATTCAAAGTCTTGGAAAAAATTCGGGTAGATCGTGAAGTATGTGCCATCGTCGTCTACCGTTGTACCAAGTCCAATGGCGCGACTACTGAATTCGCCGGCCATTGGACAGAGATCGCCAGTTGGAGACTGACCGGTCAAAAAGGCGAAGACTCCATTATCGGTGGCGCCATCGACTCGAATGTAAACCACGTCAAACCTGGATATCCGACGGATAGCTTTCAAGGTAACTTCATGGCCTTCAAATTCGGGAGCAACATCAAAGCCGGCCTTTAAGAGTAATCGTCTTATTTCCTGGTGAGTGTTTTGCGAGCCTTCCTCGGGTGGCAGTGTTGAGTAAACAGCGGCCTTCCCAGAGCCAACGGGCGCATTTATCGGCAATGGAGCTGGTGGTGGGGGCTGTGGGGCAGCGCTCCCTGAGAAAGAGGACATAGGGGCAGTGTAAATACCGCACCTAATGCTGGATGCCCAGGTGAAAAAAATCGCCGACCCGTCGGTGTTTATATCAGATACGGCCTCTTTGGTTTTCAGATAGGCAATTGCAGCGCTTGTTGCCTCTTGCTCACCGGATTCACGCTTGACCTGATAGGCAGCCTTGGCCTCCTGCATCGCCGTGGTAGCTGCCTCTATCTTGTCGGTCAAGGCGGCAGTTTCACATGGTTCTGGAGGTTCTTGTCCGTTATCGGGGGTGCCTTTATCAGGAGTGTCGACTCCTGGGTCGGGAGTTTCGTCAGAGCCTCCTGGGTCGTCCCCTGTGTCTAGATCCACGTCTGAAATTGTATCTCCAATGGTATCTGTGTCTGGCTTTCCTGGTACATTGTCCCCCTCTGGACTAGACCCAGACGAGCATGCAAGCATGCCCACTGCAAGGCTTACAACGACCCATAAAGCCCATTTTTGTTGTTTCATGACCGCTTTTCCTTTGGTTTCTAACAAAGAGCTGCGCGGATTGTATCCTGTTTTACCGGTTATGGTAAGCGTGTATCCGGGGGGGCAGGGACAGGGCATGGGTGGGCTGGTTTAAACTACTTCTGGGCGATTCGCATTAGGTCTACGCAACGGCAGGAGTAACCCCACTCGTTGTCGTACCAAGCCAGCACTTTAACCATGCGGCTGTTTGGCATGACCATCGTTGAATTCGCATCAAAGATAGAGGAAGCAGGGTTATGAATGATATCAGTGGAAACCAGTTCGTCTTCTGAGTATTCCAATACACCCTTCATTGGACCTTCTGCAGCTTCCTTCATGGCTGCATTGATTTCCTTAATCATTTCCTTTGGATCGCGAACCTGGATTCTTTCCAGCTCACACACAAAGTCAACCAAAGAGCCATCTTGTACAGGGGCTCTGACTGCCAGACCATCCAGACGGCCTTCAAGTTCTGGAATAATCTTGCCAATTGTCTTGGCAGCACCAGTTGTCGTCGGGATCAGGTTAACTGCAGCAGTTCTAGCTCTTCGCAGGTCGCTGCTGTGAATCTGGTCCAGGATTTTTTGGTCGTTGGTGTAGGCATGAACTGTGGTCATGAAACCACGCACAAGCCCGAATTTTTCGTGCAGAACCTTAACCACTGGAGCCAGACAGTTGGTTGTACACGAAGCATTAGAGATCAGCTTGTGCTCAGGCTTCAGATCCGCGTCGTTGACCCCATGAACAATCAGGGCATCAATCGCATCCTTTGGAGGGACTGTAAGCAACACTTTCTTGGCACCAGCCTTCAGATGGCCTTCAATCTGGGCGCGACTGCGGAAAACACCAGTGGCTTCAACGACAAAATCGACGTCGTACTTGGCCCATGGAATCTCCTCAGGAGACCTGAAAGACAGAAAATCCGCAGGCTTACCATTGATGATAATTTGGGTGTCGTTATATTCGACAGTCCCAGGGAAACGGCCATGGGCAGAGTCAAACTCAAACAGCTTGGCATTAAATCTGACACCCTTGGCATAATTTTTTGGATCGATCAAATCGTTGATCGCAACAACCTCAAATCCACCTTGCTCAATGGCCGCTCTGGCCACCAGACGTCCAATTCGCCCAAATCCATTTATTCCGATTCTGATTACTTTACCCATTCCAAACACTCCATATCGAAAAGACATCAGCATGAATTCGAATAACTCGAACCCTGACGGTCACGGATTCTATTCCCGAATGACGCTCTGTCAATAACTTTCGCTAATAATCCTAATGTTACTTGAAGTTTGCCACTTTGATTTTACAGCCTGATTTGACAAGTTCCCTCAAACGGTTGATCATCCAATGGGCGCTTTTTCAAGGAGTTGTATCGATGTCTGATATATGGCGTGAAGTGGTTATAAAGGCAGTTTTAGAGAAGTTTTCACCAATGGCTTTAAAGATTCTGTCCGATCAGCGTGTTCAAACGCTGCTTTCCCAGGCGTTAAACTTCCAAGCCGACATGCGGCAAAACATGGAGGCGCAAATCAAGCTGGTGGCCAGAACCTTGGAGCTGGTCACCCGTGATGAGCTGTCATCTTTGCGTGCAGTGGTGAAGTCATTGGAAGCGGAAGTAGCTGATTTGCAAGCAGAACTTGCCAAGGCAAAGGAAGCGGAGGCCGCCGAGCCGAAGCCAGAAAAGGCAGCCCCCAAAGCGGCTCCGAAGGCTGCACCCGAGGCCGCCAAGCCCAAGGCCGCCCCAAAGGCCACCGCTCCCAAAGCCGCCAAGCCAAAGGCCGCCCCAAAGGCAAAGCCAACTTCAGAGCCGAAGCCCAAACCAGCAAAATAACGATTACCGTTGAATTTTAGGGCCTATCACCAGCTAAACAGTCGGCCATAAACCCCGTAACCTGAGCCGTCCTGTGCATACGAGGACCAGGTCACAAGGAATTGATCTGCATGGCATGCCGCAGCTGGGTACCACTGGTCACTGGTCGTAAACTCGTGAACCCTGAATTCGGCGGCATAAGCTGTAGGACCGTAAAACCGTTGTGCGTAGGTCCCCTGGCCTGAACCGTCTTGAGCATTGGATCGCCACAACACAACCCACCTTCCTGTGGAGGGGAACCCCGCAACAACAGGTTGGGCCTGATCGCTAATAGTGGTGCTGTTTATCCTAAACTCTGGGCCGTGTTTTGTACCATAAAGGGTAAAACGCTGCCCATAGATGCCAAGTCCAGACCCGTCTTGGTCCTCTGAATCCCAAACAACCACGTACTGATTACTGGCAATCAGGGCTATTGAGGGGTTGGATTGATTCTTGGCCGTAGTGGTGTTTACAAGCTGTTCACTACCGATAGCTGCCCCCTCATTGTTGTAGAGGCGCATGAATATATCGTAGTCGCTAACCCCAGGACTGCGACTTACTGCAGAACGCCACACAATGATGAAGCCTCCATCATCAAGGCCCAGAATTTTGGGAGAATCCTGGACCCCAGCCGTTGTCTGGTTGACCACGAATTCACTGCCATTAAAAGATCCATCCGCGTTAAAGCGCCTAGCAACTATCCCATTATTGTCACCATCTTGCAGATAAGACTGCCAAACCACCACAAATCCGTTATCTGGTAGGGCCGCAACCGACGGACGTCTTTGATCGTACTGGGTGAAGGAGTTCACAAGTATCTCGCCACCAATCTTGGTTCCTGTTGGCGTTAACCTTTGTAAAATCACCGCTTTACCCTGACTGTCCTGGCCAGTTGATTCCCATACCGCAACCAAGTTTTCATTTGGTAACACCGCAATATGGGGTGCTGTTTGTGGATTGTCTTTAAACGAGTTTACCCATATGTCATTGTTTCCTTGGGGTTTTCCAGTGGCATCAACAAATCTCAAGGCAATCTCTTCATCCTTCAATGCCTGCCAGGACTGGAAAATCACCGCATAGTTGCCGTTAGCAACAGGTGCAACCGCTGGCATCCACTGGTCCATAGATGCGTTGTAGTTGACTCTGAACTCGGTTATTTGGCAGTTGGTGCAACCGTCCCAAGCGATGGTGTTGCCATCATCACACTCTTCGCCCGGGTCAAGGAAATTGCCATCGCAGTCAGCGTCTATGCCACAGACTGAGGCCCCTGGATGAATAGCGCTGTTTTCGTCGTCGCAGTCTCCTGCCTCGGTGGCTGTATAACGGTTAACCAAGTCTGGCGAGCAAAGACACTTGAAGTCGATATCGTTACCGTAGCCATCTTGGTCGTGATCTTTATAGTAAATGTCGCAACCAATAGCTCCTTCTTCATCGGTGAATCCGTCGCAATCGTTGTCCTTGCCATCACACTTTTCTTCAAGGCCCGGCGCCATTTCAGGGTCATTGTCGTTACAGTCGTCAAAATAGAGGCTGGTGTATTTAATAGCTGGGTTGCCTCCACGGCAGAAGCACTTTGGCTGGTCTGGGTTGGTGCCACGACCGTCGCCATCACCGTCATAGTAGTAGCTGACACAGCCGACCGCGTTTTCTTCGTTCAACAGGCCGTTACAGTTGTCGTCAACAGGTGGCACTCCCTCTGGTTCACAGATTTCCCGGGCTCCAGGATTGATGGCCGGGTTTGAGTCGTTGCAGTCGCCTTCTAGTGTGGCCGTGAATTTTCCAGCCACGTCAGGCCCACATAGGCATCGCGGTGTGGAACCAAGGGCGCCATAATTGTCGCCATCCCCATCATAGTAGAAGTCCACACACCCTTGAGCCCCTTCTTCATCAGTTTTGCCATTACAGTCGTTGTCGATGTTATCACCACATAATTCTGGCATATCGGGGTTTACATCTTTGTTTGTGTCATCACAATCCCGGTTGTTACGGGATGTATAAACGTCCGTTGGGCTGCATAGACACTTGGAATCCGAGGGGTTTCCATAACCGTCGTTGTCACGATCAGCGTAATAAATTTCACATCCCTGGGCCCCTTCTTCATCAGTCTTGCCATTGCAGTTGTTATCAATGCCGTCGAAACATAATTCTGGTTGACCTGGGTTCAGCGACGATTCGTGATCATCACAATCTCCTCCTTCGAGGGCGGTATAGTAATCCTCGTCAGCACATAGACATCTTGGGGCACCAACACCATAGCCATCACCGTCAAAATCGTAGTACCTGTCGACACAGCCAACAGCTCCTTCTTCGTCGGTGTCCCCGTTGCAATTGTTATCAATGCCATCCCCACAAAGCTCTGGTTTGCCAGGGTTGATGTTCCTATTAAAATCATTACAGTCGCCACCAACGTCAGCTGTGTAGGGTGGGCGTAGGCCGCAAATACACAAGCCACTTCCAGTTCCGTAGCCGTCGCCATCATTGTCTTCATAACGAAGGATACAACCTTGGGCGTTGTCTTCGTCAGTCTGGCCGTTGCAGTTGTTGTCGATGCCGTCACCACAGATCTCTGGTCTTGCAGGGTTAATCTCGGCGTTGGTGTCATCACAGTCATTCGAGTTGAGACTAGTGTATCGGCTGGAATACTCAGGCCCACAAAGGCATTTGGACGGTCTGGAAGCGGTTCCGTAGCCGTCCCTATCCCCGTCATAGTAGTAAGGTTGGCAGTCGGCAGAACCTTCTGGGTCCGTACGTCCGTCGCAGTTGTCGTCTATACCATTACAGCGTTCGATGGCGCCAGGATACACCTTGTTGTTGGTGTCATCGCAGTCCCCATCCAATGTAGCCGTGTAAGACCCCTTGCCAGCGCAAAGGCAACGAAAATCAGTGCTTAAGCCGTAGCCATCCATGTCTAGGTCTCGATAGAAAATCTCGCATCCTTGTGCGTTTTCCTCGTCGATTCGTTGGTCACAGTTGTCATCTATACCATTGCAGATTTCCACCGCGTTTGGATGGACATTGGCGTTATTGTCATCGCAGTCATAATCCCGATCTGTTCTAGGAGTTGCGGTGTATGGATATTCAGGCCCACAGAGGCATTTGGCGTCATCTCTTAAACCGTAGCCATCTTGGTCCTGATCCTTATGATAATTGATGCAGCCGATGGCACCTTGTTCGTCGGTCCGTCCATCACAGTTGTCGTCGATTCCATTGCAGACCTCCCTTTCAGGTGCGATGCCGTAGCAATCGTCCTTGCCATTTAAGCACCTAGCTGTACCAGGGCATGAACCCCAGCGGTTAGTTATCATGCACGCCACAGGTTCAACGTCGTCTGTAATACCGTTGCAATCATTGTCGATTCCATCACAGATTTCGGCCACTGGAATCATTGCCGAGCACTCAGAAAGGCCCGTATCAAGGCAATGACGCTCTCCTGGGCACCGGCCGAACTCATTCGATATGGCGCACGCAGTTCTTATTGCTTCATCGACGGCCCTTTGGGTACAGGGGCAAGTGCCACTTTTTGGTACGCACTGCCTGGTGTTAACGTTGTCTATCGATTTTCCAAGTCTGCAATGATGCGTCGAGGGGCAGTCTTCATCACTTGCACAAGGAGAGCCGCAAAACCACCCCTCATCATCGCCCATACAGGCTGGCGCCCCGACAGCTAGTGGGGTTACACACGAGATATCGGAATTACAAGGCAGACAAAGGCGGGTGAAGAGGTAAACACAGGCATACATAACGTCGGGTTCACCTTGGACCTGTAAACATCGCGTCCCATCGGGGCAGGCAGTTGAAGAGTCGCATAGTCGGGCACAGACCCGTCCGGCTGGTGAGTCGATACAAAATCCAGAATGGCATTCGTCGTTTTCGCTGCATGGGGCCCCAGGTGTTCCTTCTTCGATGGTGCCAGTTTCATCATGGGCATCGAAGACATCAAGGCAGTCGTCACAGTCATCTGTATCGGCCTCAACGTCTGGGTCAGGAGGCGTGTCTGGACGACCATCATCAGGAATAACTACTGGGATTTCGCTGTCCTCCATCAGGTCTTGCTTGCCTGAATCACCTGGTCTGCCAATATCGACACTATGCTCCCCACCACCGGAGCAAGCCATGAAAGCCAAAACGACAGAATATAAGACAAAATATCTGGTTTTCAGATACACGAACACCCCCAACAAAAGTCCCGTAATTATACTAGGCTGCACGAATGCTTTCAAGGTAAGTGGTTTGTAATAGACGACTAAGTTTAGTGTTTAGGTAGGGTCTCGGTGGTAGGGCTTTCCCTCGATCGAATACTCGCGATACTCCACAGCGAGCTTGGTTGTCCGTAACTTTTCAGAGGCGCCTGCTTCCAATTGGCGAATGCGCTCCCTGGTCAGATTCATGATTTTCCCAACTTCTTCAAGGGTTACAGGACCCTCATCTGCAACATCGAGCACGCACGAAATAGCCATTTCGTCTGGTTCAATGTCCGGAAAATTAATTTTGATTGACCCTGTTTTAGGATTTACATCCATCCAAAGATGGTACTTACACCCGACCCAAGGACATGGGCGTTCCCCATCTTTACAATCAGCCCTAGTTTTAGGACGCAGAGCTTCCAGTTCCTCATCCCACTGAATGCCATCCGAGAAATCGACGCGTCCTAGGCGCCTTGCGGCGATAGTGCGAGAACGACGTTTCCCCTGATGGCGCTCACGGGCACGCCCTGCGGCCATCTGTTCCAACCTAGCCTTGAGGTCCATCTATCCGATCCCCAGAAAACAGGTGGCAAAACCCTATCACAAGGTGAACGAGTTGAAAAGAGCCTCGACCTAAAAACAATTAGGCCTTGATTAGACGGCGGTTTTTGGTCGACCTGAAGAACAATTTATGGAATCGGGCCGACACCAAGTTCTGGACGTGGGTTTATCCACAGGTCAACAGGTACCTTGACGTTTCTGGGTCTAAAGGGCAGGTTGACTTTTTGGCCGATGCCGGCCGAGTGATAGGCTGCCAACATGATTTCAAGTACTTCCAGCCCGTCAATGCCAGACTCAATTGGGGTTTTGCCCGTTCTCATGCAGTCAACAAAGTGCTTGTCTTCTTGAGGATAACCGTTGTTCCATAGCCATTCAAAATCTGGGTGAGCCCATCCTTGGGAATCGTCTTCCCCTGGAAAGCCTTTTTCCGAAAAAGTCTTAAGCGAACTGCCCTTCAAAAGGTCGGCGTAAATAACGCCTTCGGTGCCGAAGATTTCAAAGGTGCTGTCCATCCCACCTTTCAACGCCCAAGAGGATTCGGCTTGGCCAATAGTGCCATCTTCAAATTCCATAATGATTATCACGTGGTCTTCTTGTTTGGTCACATCCTTGTGCAGATAAGTTCCCATGTGCGCCATTACTGATTTGACCTTAGGTTTACCAAGCGCCCAGCGGATGCATTCAATCGAGTGGCAACCCATGTCCATCAGGATGCCACCGCCAGCCAGTTCTGGCTGCCAAAACCATGGTGAATAGGGGCCAGCGTGCTTTTCACATTGGCGCAGCAGGTATGGCTTTCCGATGCCGCCGGTTTCCATCAATTGTTTGGCCCTAACAAACTTTGGGGCAAAGCACAGTTCCTCAGCGTATCCAAGCACCAACCCTTTTTCTTTCGCCAGGTTAATCATTGCCTCGGCGTCATCAATCGTAAGTGCCAGCGGCTTTTCACAGATGACATGGCGACCAGCATTTAGCGCGTCAATTGCAACTGGAGCGTGGAATTTGTTTGGTATCCCAATCACCACACCATCAACGGCTGGGTCCTCAAGCATCGCCTTGTGGGATGGGTAAAACTTTGGCACGCCATAGTCGTTAGCGAACTTTGTGCCCCTTTCAGCGTCAAGGTCGGCAATCGCAACAACCTCAACGTTTGGGATGGTTCTCAAGGCATCCAAGTGTGTCTTAGAGATGAATCCGGCGCCTATCAAACCAAAGCCAAGGCGTTTTGTTTCCATATCAGCCTCCAGATTACTTAACGAAAACAGTGATTGAGCAGCTTTTGGGTGCGGCCATCAGTACGGATTTTAACGCAAATCACTGGCCAGACGTTGGACCTTTGCTATTGCTGCCACAATATCTTCAACATCCTTTTTCGTTCCCGACAGATAGGAATAATGCATCCAGACTCCCTGCTCATATGACATCTTTTCGGCTACTGGACAGGAAATGTCCTTGTTGAACAAGATTCCCTCGCCATAGCGGTCACGTAATGCGGGATATTCGTCAGAAAGGGCGTTCATAATCGGCTCGTGGTACAAGGGGGTATAGAATTCCCCGTCCAGCTCGACGCCTTCTTTTTCAAGGGCTTCCAAGAAACGATCACGGTGAACGCCAGCAAAGGCCTCGCTGTCGTACTTCATGATGGTCTGGTAAGCCGACTTTCTGGTGGTTCTGGGGTCTGTTTCCAACACAGTCAGGCCCTTAACTTCAGAGTGGAGCACTTTTTTGAAGTAGTCATGCATCTCGGCTCTAGCCTTGGTGACCTCGTCAAGGCGGTCCATTTGACCCATTAAAACGGCTATTTGCAGCTCAGACAGTCGGTAGTTGCCAGTAAACAACTGTCCTTCATAGCCGTCGTAGCCAGGACCTTTGCGTCCACAGTTAATCAAGCTCATCACCTTTTGGCGCAAAATGTCGTCATTAGTCGTGATGCAGCCACCTTCGCCAGAGGTCATCAGTTTGGAGGATTGGAAGCTAAAAGAGCCCAAATCACCAATGGATCCAACGCCTTTGCCCTTCCACTGGGCACCATGGGCGTGTGCACAGTCTTCGATAACAATCAAGTTGTGCTTTTTGGCGATTTCCATGATCCGGTCCATGTCAGCGATTGATGCGCCGAGATGCACTGGAATTACTGCCTTGGTTTTTGGCGTGATTGCCGCTTCAAAGGCGTCTGGATCCATGCAGTAGTTGCGCTCTTCAATGTCGACAAACACAGGTACGCCGTTTTGGCGGACTGCGGCGGCGGCAGTTGCCGCAAAGGTGATGGCCGGAACAATGACTTCGTCGCCAGCTTTCAGACCAGCTGCATGTAGAGCAATTTCCAAGGTTACCGTGCCGTTAGCCGCTGGAAGACAATATTTGGCACCGTGGTACTCTGCAAATCGCCGCCCAAATTCAAGAGACAAGGGAGACGGATATGGATATCCACCCCAACGACGTGATTCAAGAGCCTTAAGCAAGTATTCTTTTTCTCGATCATCGTATTGAGGCCAGGGTGCAAATCCACCCTCTCTGACAGGAGTGCCACCAAACAGCGCTAGTTTTTCCATTTTTCCACCATTATTTTCACAGGTTTTACAACCATGACCAAACAGGCCCACCAAAGCAGCAAGCCGGTTTCAAAAGCGCGGGAAATGTACCATGGGACAAAGGAATATCCAACTGAAATAAAAGTATACATTTTTGGAACGCCACTCCGAAAATGTATTGATTCGGCTTCCGTTTTACACTATAACTTAGTCGTATATGGAGGCTCACTCATGTATATGGAGCGCAAAATTGAATCTCAACTAAAATACTTGGCTGCCCATTTCCCCGTAGTTGTCGTTTCAGGAGCGAGACAGACCGGTAAGACCACATTGGTAAAAGAAACTTTCGGATCGCGAGAGAATGTTACTTATGTTACTTTGGACTATCCGAGAATACGAAATCTGGCGAAAAACGACCCTGAGCTCTTTCTTCAACAATATCAGACACCGGTGATAATCGATGAAATACAATATGCGCCGGAACTTCTTGTGTACATAAAAATCCAAGTCGATGAAAACAGAAAACCAGGCCAATATTATCTTACAGGTTCGCAAATGTTTCGAATGATGAAGAATGTCAGCGAGTCATTAGCCGGTAGAGTTGGACTGCTTTCCCTGTTCGGATTCAGCCGTTCGGAAATATACGCAAAACCTGAAGTCCCGTTTCTCCCTTCAAATACTCACATTGAAAAGAGCAAAGAAACTGTAATCACTGTTTTCGACCGGATATTCAGAGGAAGTATGCCGCAATTAGTTGTAGACCCGGAATTAAGTCCAGAAGCGTATTTCAATGCGTATATGCAGACATATATAGAGCGGGACATAAGGAATTTACTCGAATTAAAAAACGAGTCAAAATTTCTAAAGTTTGTTTCCTGTGCTGCCGCAAGAACCGGGCAAGAATTAAACCTGTCCGATATAGGAAGAGATGTCGGCATCGATTCGAAAACCGCAGACAATTGGATGTCTATATTGATTAATTCCGGAATTGTCTGTCTCATTCAAGCTTTCTCAGGTAATACGATAAAACGAATCATAAAGCGGCCAAAACTGTATTTTATGGATACCGGTCTTGCATGTTATCTCAGTCTGTGGAACGACCCCCGTGTATTGGAAAGGTCAGCAATGGCCGGAGCTATGTTTGAGACATATGTTGTTTCAGAGATAATTAAGCAATATGCAAATGCCGGTCTGGATATCAGAAGTCGTCTCACATACTATAGGGACAACAACGGCAAGGAAATAGATCTCATAATAGAGAGAAACGGAATACTGTTTCCTGTCGAAATAAAGAAAAGCGCCGATCCCGGAAAAACGGCAATCAGAAACTTCAGTGTAATGGAATCGCTTTCCGATAATATCGGAACCGGTGCGGTAATATGCCTTTCTTCTCAGCAATACCCGCTTGATGCAAACAAAATAGTTATCCCGATAGGGATGCTTTGATGATCTCCTTTTATCGGAGTCATCTTCTCAGCATTTAATCAACTTCACCGGCTTAGACCTGTTCCTGCTCCCTGTCCCTGCTCCCTGTTCCTGTCCCCTTCCCTGCCTCCCGCCCTTCCAGTGCTAGCCTTCAATAAACTTCCTCTTGGGTGGGTGAATTAGAATCAAGGCCAGTCCCATTGCCATTAGGGGCCAGCCTTTGCCGCCTTGGATGTGGATAATGAGGCCCATGACGCTGGAGAGTTCAAAGAGCACCCATGCGACGATCATTAGGGTGATTGGTTTGTCACCTTTGGTCTGCTCGTCGGTGGATGGCGGTTGGCCGCCTGGTTTCAGCTGGTGTATTTTGCTAAAAATTAATCCGCCGGCTACGGCTCCAAAAAAGCCAGTCATCACAAGTGGATTGGTCACTTTGGTCAGTTGGATGCTGGTTTGTTTGAAAGCCAAAAAAGCCATGACCAGATAGGATACTGTCGCAATAGCTAGAGCCAGCCAAATGATTTGGGAACCTTTGAATTTGCGTTCGATGTCTTCAGAGGTATCCATGTGACGCTCCATTTCGTGACAGGCGCAAAGTAGCGCTGGCGGTATTATCACGGATTTTTTGGGGATGTGTATAGGACAGGGACAGGGACAGGGGCAGGGACAGGACAGGGGCGGGGACAGGGACAGGGGCAGGGGCAGGGGCAGGGTCAGGTCAAAGAAGAAACCCCCAGAGTCTATGGCGAGAAGGGTATAACTTTATCAAAACTTCCAATTTTCAAAAGTTTTGATAAAGTTAACCCTGGTGCGGCTGCAGGATCACATGAAAAAACTAATCGAACGTAAATTTTATCTTGACCAGCTGAAGAGGCTAAAAGACCAGCACATTATCAAAGTTATCACCGGGTTAAGACGTTCAGGAAAGTCAACACTACTCACAATGTTTGCACAACAAATCATAAACTCAGGAGTCTTTACAAGTCGAGTCCACCAGTACAACTTTGAAAAACCTCTATTTCCGGAAACCCACACTTGGCGTGATATTTATCAAGAGATAATGGCAAAAGTCGTCACCGATAATATGAACTATATTTTCCTGGACGAGCCCCAACAAGTGCCCGAATTTGAACGACTTATTGATGCCCTCTTTGTTGAAAATCATATCGACTTGTATGTAACAGGTTCAAATGCCTATTTTCTTTCAGGCGATATAGCCACCCTGCTTTCAGGTCGGTATATCACCATCCATGTTTTGCCATTCTCATTCGCCGAGTTTGTTGAAAGTCAGGAAGAAACCACCGCAACCAAATATGAGCTATTCAATCGTTATCTTAGTGAAACCTCGTTACCGCAAGGCGTTTTTCTGCACAAACAGGGTATCGATATTCAAAATCAATACATTCTCGATGTTTACAACACTGTAGTAGAAAAGGACATTCGCCAACGATACAACATCCAAAACATGAGGAGCTTTGACAATCTTTCGATGTTCCTGATGGGCGCGGTTGGTAGCACTGTTTCACCCAGCAGCATCTCGAAAGCAATGAAGCAGGATCTCCAAAATATTCACCATAAAACGGTGCAAACCTACATTGATTATTTGGTCAACTCCTTTGTCTTTTATCAAGCGCATCGCTTTGATATAAAAGGAAAACAGCAGCTTGCGACACAGGAAAAATATTACCTTGTAGACCTCGGTTTTCGGAATCTGAAATTGGGCAAGTTCCAATACCAAGACCTTGGGCATCTGTTGGAGAACATAGTTTTCCTAGAATTAAAGCGGCGTGGTTACCAGATTTGGATTGGCAAGGTTGGTAGCTATGAAGTGGATTTTATTGTAAAAAATGCAATGAATAGCGTGGAATACTATCAGGTAACTTGGTCAATTTCAGACCCTATTACCGCTGAGCGTGAAATCCGGCCACTAAAAGCAATTGCGGACAACTATCCGAAACACATTATTTCGACAGATATGATAACTGCCGAAATTGATGGGATAAAGCACAGAAATATCGTTGATTGGTTGCTAGACCCATAAACCCAAGACTGCCATTAGATCGACGCCCGGCCGTGATTCTGACCTTGTGTTTTTGGCTTACTCGTCAGTGTGCAGAACCTTTATTTTTGACCTTGTGCGGCTTCCCCTCTACAATCCGACCGGGAATTTGCCTTTATTTACAAGAGGTAGAATTCAAAAGAGGTTGAATCACATTGGCTTCTAGCAGTTCTGGTACAGGTAAGCTTTCCCGAGAGCTTGGGTTTTGGTCCTGTCTCGCCATAATGCTTGGCAACATCATTGGTGCAGGCATTTTCCTGACCCCGGCCGAGGTGGCTGCTGCGTCCCCAAATGTCGTAACTTACTTGACTTTGTGGGCCCTTGGAGGGCTCATGGCCGCCAGTGGTGCCCATGTATTCGCTGAGCTTGGAATGTTGTTTCCCCAGGCCGGCGGCGATTATGTTTTCCTGGACAAGGCTTATGGCCGTTCTGTTGCCAGGGCCTGGGGCCTGCTTGCAGCTTTTGGAACTTTCCCAGGTTCGCTTGCAGCTTTGGCCGTTGGGATTACCGCGACCATCGCGCAAACGGACATGGGAGCGTTTTTGTTAGTTCCAATTTTTTCCACTGATTTCTTTACCTTGACCACCGGTGACTTGTTTGGTATCGCCTTGATTGGCCTTTCCATGACCGTGAATCTGCTTGGCCTTTCATGGACTTCCGCCTTGCAGATGCTTTTATCCCTGGTTCCGGTCGGCTTGTTCACGATCTTTGCTGTCGCCGCAATTTTTGGCTGGCATTTGGACGCCGCAGATTTGGTCCAGCGCGATTCTTCAAGCTGGGATGCCAAAGGGCTTGCGGCAGCTGGTTGTGCCGTGTTTTTCACGTATTCTGGCTGGAACGTTCTGACCTATATTGGCGGTGAAATAAAAGAGCCCCACAAAACCATTCCCAGAGTCATCTTTACTGGCGTCACCTTTACTACTGTCATCTACATAGTTTTAAACCTTGCCTTTATCACGGTGATGCCTCTCGACGAGTTAAAAAACCAACAAAACGCCGGCGTGGCGGTTGCTGCTGCCCAACTGGGGGATACTGGTGCAAAAGCGTTTTCAATTCTCTTGTCTATGGCTTTACTTGCCGGCCTAAACGCCACAATGATGGCCGGCGCCAGAATCGCCTTTGCCATGGGCCAAGACAAGTTGCTTTGGCGTCAGATGAGGCTGGTTAGTCCGGTCCGCAAAACTCCAGTGACGGCAATCTGGACCCAAGGCATCATTGCCTCGCTGTTGGTACTTACAGGCAGTTTTTCCTTCCTGTTAACCTGGACTGGCAGCATCCTTATCCTGCTTTCATGTATTACTGCCTCCACAATTTTTGTGTTTCGTCACAAACGTCGCATGGAAATGCCTGTAAAGATGAAGGGTTATCCTTGGACTGCCATCATCTTTCTGTTGGTGGGCCTTGGAATTTGGGTGATAGGTCTGGTTCAGTCTTGGAAGTTGTTCCTGGTTCCTTTAGTAATATTCGTGGCTTTGTCTTTGATTCCTTACAAGGATCCCAACAACTCAAACAAAGCCGCAACTGGCAGCGATACCAGGCCGTGATTTTGGGGCCAAAGGATTAATCCCACCCCTTTTCAAAACAACGCATGGCATTTTTAAACAGGATTTGGTCTATTTGCTCGTCGTTGAAATATCTAGTCATGGCGTGTGCAATGCGCCCAAACTGAGATGGCTTGAACACCTCTGCAAATGGGTGGGTCAGTCCGTCAAAATCTGAACCAATACCGATGACATCCACCGAACCAGTCAAATCCGCCATGTGCAGCATGTTTTCGATCAGATCGGGAATACCGTCATTGCCAGCGTAGTAGCGATCAATGGGGTCGACCAGCCAACGTTTGGAAATGATTAGGCCAACTACCCCACCTAGCTTGTTGATGGTCACGACCTCTTCGTCAGTCATGTTGTAGGGGGCTTTAAAAAAGCGCTGCAATCCAACGTGTGACGCGACTACAGGGCGGTTAAAATCGGCACAGTGCTCATACACATGTTGACGTGCATGCTCCTGAAGGTGACTCAGATCAACAAGTATCCCAAGTCGCAAAAGCTCCCTGACAAACTCGTCTGAAAAGTGGTCTTTATCCCCCCACTTCCACTCGGCAGCTCGCATTCGCACCAGCATGTCGTCGTACTCGGCAACGATTTTGTTACCGACTTTCTTGGGTACAATCTCTGTAGCATCGGTCTGTGGGGCGAAGGGATTGTCAAAAAAGTGGGCCAATCCAATCATTGCCACGCCACGCCGCTTCAAGTAGGCCAACCTGTTTTTAGTTTGCTCCCAAAACTCGTCGCGAGTTTGGTCTGGCCCAGGAAACCCTAGCGAATGAGTACCCTCAATTGCATGGATAATCCCAATTTCGTTATCTGCTAGCCCCTGAAGCTCCTTAAATGATGAGACAACTTTGACCCTGCGATCACCTTTCAAAAGCCAGCGATTGGTGTTCTCGGTGGATTCATCGAGATAATTCATCATTCGGACAAGGGTTTCCCAAGGATCCGCGGTAACTAACCGATGCATAAAACCAGGCACCAAGCCCCAAGTCAGAACCTTTGACAACTGCTTGAACCCACGCCTGATAAATTCCCTTTCAATTACATAATGGGCGTTTACAACGACGCGAACCGGGCTGTCCTTTAAGTTCGCGTATCTGGTGCGAAACGACAGTGGGTTGAAATGCGCTCCCGAGTACACGGTAGCATGCAGGGTTGACCGCAAATAAGGCAGATAAAACATCTTCAGGCTTGGGTGGGCGTGAAGATCAAAGAGCCGGACATTTTTGTTCAAAGTGGACCCACCCATAGTTAATCCTTGCCAAATTCCTTGCTAACAATCGCAAAGCATGCGTCAGCCACTTCCAAAGTCCTTTGAATGTCAGCTTCCTTGTGAGCCCTCATTATGAACCAGTTGTGGTGTGGGTGCAGCAAAACTCCACGCTTGGCGGCTTCCCCTGAAAACAGCTGGCTTCGGCGGAAGTTTTTCTCGCTGGCAAATGTCATGAAGGGCAGAGTGGGCGGCCCAGTCAAGCGCACCTCCAGCCCATTGTCTGCTGCGGTCTTTTTCAAACCATCCATGAGCATCGTTCCCATCTTCATCATATGCTCGATGGCGTTCGATTTTACTAGCTCATCCAAGCATGCCAAAGACGCGGCCTGCTCAACTGCTGAAGTGTAGTATGTACCAGTGAAAAACACCCTGGAAGCAGCGTTTTTAAAGGGTTGGCTACCACAACAGGCTGAAACAGCGTACCCGTTAGCCATCGCCTTGCAGTAGCACGTCAGATCTGGCTTAAATCCAAAGTATTCATGCGAGCCTGCCATATCCAGCCTGAAACCGGCTCTAACGTCGTCCAAGATGAACACAATTTCATGGTCATCACAGATCTTTCGCAAGGTCTGCAAAAAGCCTGGAGCAGGCATTTCCTGATCGGCAAAGGCAGGGTGGTGGTATGGAGTTATAATTATCCCAGCCACATCTCCGTCGTACTTTTTCACCAGGTCCATGACGCTGTCAGCATCGTTCCAGGTGAAAGTCAGCACATGCTCATAGTCCGACTCGATCAGCCCCCCCAATCCATGCCTGCACCACGATTGAGAGCCGTGATACGCCCCTTTAGCCATCAGGATTTTTCGACGCTGAGTGTGTTCTCGCGCCGTTTGAATGGCGTAAGCAGTAACATCTGAGCCATTTTTACCAAACGCGCACCAATCAATCGCTGGGACCAAATCAACCAATTTCTCCGCAAGCTCAACCGCTCTTGGGGTGGGGTGATTAAAGGCGGTGCCATGCTTTCGCTGTGCATCAGCCGCAGCCTCTACAACTGGATCGTTGTAGCCCAAAACAATGGGGCCATACCCGGCCAGATAGTCGATGTACTCGTTCCCATCAACGTCCTTATAGCGACATCCCTCGCCAGATTCGGCGAAGTATGGAAATGATCCAGGCACTGCAAATGCCGGGTTTTTATTTCCAGAAATGCCACTAGGAATGACTTTGGTAGCCCGTAAAAACAGCTCTTTCGATTTGTCAAAACTGTTTAGCTTCATGATTTACCTCCACTGGCCGCTAGCTTAGGTACAGTCCAACTCGGTCAAATAGGGCGTTATACTCATCAGCCAAGGCCAAACCGCCACTGGCTTTGATATCGCCAGACCCATTGGCTGCAAAGGTGTCGACTTCACCCTTGACCAGGTCCACCGCCAAATCGACGTCGCGTATCTCGATGGTCGTAGTCGGATCTTTGAAGTCACCTGGGAAGACCTCGATTTTCCCATTTTCAACAATCACATGCGCCTTGGGACCGCCCTTAACGTGATACAGGATGCTTCCAGACGGCATGTGTGACGCCACCCTGCGCCCCTTTGCCTCAATGGTTGCAATCGCTTCTGTCGCCGCAAGCCCGACAAGTAGGCTTAATTCCACGTGTTTAGCCCTGAACTCTTTGTCGGCCATCTCAGACTTCGACGGCTTCAGATAACGGGTCAGGATGTCTGTAAGCCTAGTCAGCTTCTTTAAGTCGCCCATTCTGTGCACGCCCTTAATTGGGATGGGTGTCACCTTTTTTCCGTCGAACATATCATTCAACAACTTGCAGGTTGGAAACATCAGGCAAACGTCGGCCTTTCCTGTCCTTACCGCTTTGACACTGCTGTTTTTAAAGTGAAGTACCACCTTGGGGCCACCTGGAACGAAAAACTCAATCGCAACGTTCATTCCAGAGATGATCGCCCGCGCCTCATCATCCAGCCTTGCCAAATCAGCAAGCCTAGGTAGGACGGCGTGCAAATGCATGTGAGCCCGAATCAAGTCTCGTTCAGTCGTAGCCTCAACTACCCCCGCCTTAACTAAGGCAGTCGAAAATATCTTTCCAGGCAATCTTTTCATAACGCCTCCATTTATAGCCTTCTGACCCCTCATCAACCCATTGTTAATTTATCAAGGTGCTGCATAAAGGCGCCAATGTCTTTGCTGCCTTCCATGGCGCCTTCCACGCGCAAAAGTCCATCACGCACTGCCTCGACGGTTCCCACACGTTGGGTCAAAACCTCGAAAGCAGAGTCGATATCCTTAAAAATCATATGCACATACGGGCGCCGCCTAGCATAAGTCCCAGCACCAGCCTTTGAATTCCCAGCCTTGATCCGCAGGTAGTTTGCAGGCCCCCCATTTTCGACCGTAAACTGAAACACCCTGTCTGGGCTTTTTTTGATGTAGGACGACAAAAATTCATCGCCGCCCTTGTTAAGCTGTGACAGGCCGCTAGCAATCATTTGCATAAGCATGCGGACTTTCAGTTCTTTTTCTGCAGGATCAGTTGGCATTGCTGTTGGCATCAGGATTTTCAGCTTAAGCATAAAAGGCAAAAAGCGCAGCAAGGTTGGTACGCCCTTGACACCTGAAACGCTGGGAAGTGCCGTGCCACCTGCAAAGAAGGTGTTTAAATCCTTGAGTCGCTTGAAAATCAGCGAAATTGTGGGGTTTTCATGAAGGCCCGGCTTGACCTCAAAGCCCTCTGGACTCATTGCCACCCAGGCTGCCTGCTGGCTGTCCTTGGCGCCAAATTGGATTACTCCATCCGCCTTGTAAAGCAGGTATCTGTAGTTGGGACGTTCGCTTAAGACCACCTTGACCAGTGGAAGCGCCGACCTCAAAAACACCCTAGCCTTTAACTCTTCTTTGTGATCAGCCATGTTAGATTTCGTCCTCCCAGTTCTCGTCTTGTTCAAAATCTTGCTTTAAAACCAAGCCGATTGTTTCGAGGATGCCATCAGCATCTAACTTGTAGATATGCAACAAATCTTCTGGGTATCCAACAATGGAATACTCGTCTTGATAACCCAGCTTAGCAAAGGCACACCCCTTGCCGCTGGCTGCAATAGCGTCGGCCACAGCTGTGCCTAGACCGCCAATAGTAGAGTGATCTTCAACTGTTATGATTCGGCGCGTATCCTGGACAGCCCTTACAACCGCCTCAACATCCAGCGGTTTAATCGTGTGCATATCCAGCACTCGGACCGAAACGCCTTGTTGTCGCGCTCTATCGGCCGCTTCTACTGCGTGCAGCACCGTCACCCCAGTCGCAATCACTGTAACATCAGTGCCTTCTCGCAGTTCGATGGCCTTGCCGATCTCGAAATCGAAATCCATTGATTTATGCAGTGGCGGCTCAAATCCTCGCCCAATTCGAATATAAACGGGGCCTTCCATCTCGATCGCCGCGGACACAGCCCTGGCTGTTTCATACGCATCCGCAGGTGCGATTACGGTCATCCCAGGGAAGGTCCGCATGATCGACAAGTCCTCAATACAGTGGTGTGTTGTACCAGCCGTACCAAAAGACGTCCCCGAGTGTGTGGCGATTATTTTGACGTTGCGCTTTTGATAGCACAGGTCCGTTCGCACGAACTCAGCCGCCCTCATCGAAGCGAAGGTGGCAAAGGTTGAAACTACAGGAATTAGACCAGTTTCAGCCATTCCAGAGGCCACTGCAATCATGTTGGCCTCGGCGATTCCAAAGTTGTAAAAGCGTTCCGGGATTTTTTCCCCAAAACGCCCAATTTTCGTGGATTTAGCAAGATCTGCAGTCAGCGCGACGACCTTTTCGTTTTGCTGTCCAATCTGCGTCAATACCTCACCATAAATCTCCGCTTGAGTCATGGAGTCTGCATCTTCAACAGTCCAGGTTAACCCTTGAGCCATGGCAGTTACCTCCCAAATCTAGTGTCTACTTCATTTTACGTATTGATTCCAAGGCCTTATCGCGCATTGCGGCGTCTACGCCAGCATAATGCCACGCAGCCTGATTTTCCATGAAATCTATGCCTTTACCCTTAATCGTGTCCGCGATAATGATGACCGGCTTTTCCTTTTCAGCTTGCGCGGTCTCGACTGCCTCGCAGATTTGGTCAAAATCATGTCCATCTATCGACAGCACCAGCCATCCAAACGCCTCAAACTTCTTGTCAAGCGGCTCAAGGGCCATGATAGATTCAGTGGGGCCGTCCAAGGAAAACTTGTTGCGGTCCACAAAGGCTGTCAGATTCGTGACCTTAAACTGGGAGGCCGCCATAGCCGCCTCCCAAATTGAGCCTTCCTGCAGTTCCCCGTCCGACATAACGCAGTAAACGTGGTAATCAAGCCCTTGCTGTCGTCCACCAAGCGCCATTCCCAAAGCCAAGGGCAGTCCGTGACCAAGAGAACCAGTTGAGACGTCAACGCCAGGCACAGTCTGCCAGTCCAAGTGCATGCCAAACGGTGAACCAGTTTTGTTAAAGTCATCAAGCAGGGCGGTGTCAAAGAAACCTTTGTCAGCCAAAATTACAGCATGACCAATGCCGCCATGACCTTTGGACAGTACAAAACGGTCTCTGTTTGGCCACCTAGGGTTGGTAGGGTCAATATTTAAGTACTTGTAATACAAGGCAATAAGCAGTTCATGCTGGCTCATTGCCCCACCAATGTGAGTTCCCCCACAGGAGTAAGTCACCTCGACTATTCGTTCACGCAAACGCCGAGCAGTGTCCTCCAGGAACTTGCGCTCTTTATTTGAAAGCATTCATTTCCCCCCATTCTAAATGGTAACTCTCAGGGCCTGTCGAACCATTGTCTAACTGTCCGGCTACTTGGTCAATCCCTGAAGTAAGGTTTGGGTGTAATTATTTGGGAAAGCGGCTACAGGGGCAGGGACAGGGGCAGGGACAGGGGCGGGGACAGGCGGCAGGTGTGCTGAATTAGGGGGTTTTGGTAGGGGAAACTTGAACTTGATTGATTTTAGGGGTATTAATGCACCGCTTTTTGGAGGCAGCTATGGAAGATCGTGGCACTCACATATTGGACGCTATTGGTAACACCCCGATGATTAAAATTCGTAATCTTTCCCAAGGAGAAATCCTGGCAAAGGCCGAGTTTTTAAACCCAGGTGGCTCAATCAAGGACAGGATAGCTGCCCACATAATCGGCCAAGCTGAAAAACGCGGTGAGTTGCGTCCAGGGTCGGTGATCATCGAAGCTACCTCTGGAAACACCGGTATTGGCATGGTCCTGGTAGGCAGGCAACGAGGCTATCGAGTCATCATCATAATGCCTGAAAACATGAGTGAAGAGCGCAAAAAGTTGATTAGGGCCCTTGGTGGTGAACTGGTGCTGACTCCTGCTGAGCGCAGCCTCGACGGATGCCTCGAAAAGCTTGAAGAACTTAAGGTCGAGTACGAAAAAGATGTGTTCGTGCCCAACCAGTTTGTAAACCCTGAAAATCCTGAGGCTCACTACCTGACCACTGGCCCAGAAATCTGGAAACAGGCCGGTGGACAAGTTGATGTCTTCGTTGCAGGCGTTGGAAGTGGCGGCACCTTGATGGGAATTGGTCGATACCTCAAGGAAAAGAATCCCAAACTATTGCTTGTTGCGGTTGAACCCAGGAACAACACGGCGCTACTTGGGCGTGAGCCAGGCCTTCATGTAATCCAGGGAATTGGTGACGGTTTTGTTCCACCAGTTGTAGACAAGAACCTCATCGACACAGTCATGACTGTAACTGACGAGGATGCGGTCGAAACTGCTAGGCATCTTGCCAAAAACTGTGGCCTTTTGGTTGGAACTTCATCTGGAGCCAACGTTTGGTGCGCTTCCCACTTTGCAGACGGTAAACGCAGCGTGGTAACAGTTCTTCCAGATAGGGTAGAGCGTTACTTCAGCAGCGCCTTGATCTGACCCAAAAGCCGTCCATCATTGCTTCCCTTAGATATCAACTGTTGTGTGGTTCTTATGGCGGGTAATTATGTGTGAAAAATCCGGGGCAAGACAAAAATCAGGCGCCATAGTCCAGGCGATAGGATGAGCAGGAACCTGAGGTGACTGGTTGAACCAATATGAACATGTCGCCACCGTTATCGTAGCAGTTGAACCCGCAGTTATCGTCACATCCAGCAACACTAATATCTATCGTCGCTTGGTTACCGCCTAAGACAAAAACACACTGGCGCTTCGGTGGGACACCACTTGTCTGATTACATTCATACTCAACACAAAGCTTGTAACTTTGTCCGTATGGAACCTGCGATAATGTTACCCAAGGATCGATGTAAGCGCCCGTCTTATCGCTAATGTGTACCTTGAACCAGTCTGGATCGTGAGCAGGGTTAATGTTCGCGTATAGACCGCTGGCATCCCCATCGTGGTCAGTAATATTCGGCAACACTCTAGCCTTATACTTAGAGTCGTTCTCTTCATACTGGTCAACACGTCCAATATTGCACGGTCCCCAGGTGCATTGGCTGGTGCAGGTTCTAAGTCCACAGTTTTCACATCCTCCAACGTCTCCAGGGCCACATTCACCCTCAGATTTACAGGCGCTCCAAGCGCCCCACTGGCAACGGCTGGAACACGTTCTGGTGGCCACCCCACAGTTGCCACATTCCCTTGTCTCAACTTGGCCAGGCGTGCATACACCCTGGCTGGTGCAAGAGCCCCAAGCGCCCCATCCACAGGCGTCAGTGCAGGTCCTGGTCTGCACACCACATTTGCCACATGCTAATTCCTCGACGGCGCCTGGCCAGCAAGCTCCTGTGGCCAGACAAGAGCCTTGTTCGCCCCAGGTGCAGTCAGATTGGCATGTCACCTGTGCTAAACCACAGTTCAAACAGGAGTCTACCTTCCATTCCCCTGGTACACATTCGCCTTGGCCTGTACATGGCGTCCAATCGCCCCATCCGCAAGCAAAAGTGCAAGTGCGCATGCGTTTTCCACACTTGCCACATGGTTCCACCTGCACTTCTCCAGGTGTGCAAACCCCTTGGTCTTCACATGCACTCCATTCTGTCCAGTTGCACGTATCCGAGCAAGTCCTTGTTTCCCTGCCACAATTGCCACATGCCCTATCTTCAGCGCTTCCCAGGACGCACTGGCCTTGGCCTGAACAGGCAGTCCAATCACTCCATTTACATTGCGCAGTACAGTGTTTAGAACGTTCGCCACAAAGCCCGCAATCCTCGGTCACCACAGAACCTGCATCGCATTCACCTTGGTCTTGGCACTCTTCCCAAGCATTCCATCTGCATGTGTCCGAGCAGGTTCGAGATCGATGGCCGCAAAAGCCACACACTCCGTCTTGGGTAATGCCAGGCAGACACTCGCCCTCACCTGAACAAGCCGACCAAGCTGACCATCTGCAAGATTCCGAACATGAGCGCGTGCGTTTTCCGCAGTTTCCGCAGCTTTCTTCTTCGTTACTGCCTGCCTCGCACTGATTGTTGTATTCACAGGCCATCTCATTGCTTGGCAGACACACGAACATTACATCCTGTCCACCAATGTTGGCCGCTTTACAAGACCAATTGGTAGGGCAATCAGCAACGCACACGTTTGTACATATGTAACCAATCTCACTTGGCACACACAGCCCAGAGTGGCAATCATCATTTTCCGCACACTGGCTGCCGAATTCTCCAGGCTCTGGAAAATCATAATTATAAGAATCAGCCTTGTTTACGTCTTCTTGCCTAGTATCTGCATCGTCCACGCCATCTGAGGCCTCATCCAAGGCGTCCTCTCCTTCATCTTCGATTACATCTTCAGCCGTTCTATCCGCTTCTTCATAGTTGACATCAAGAGGCCGATCCTCAGCAGGTTGGCGCTCTTCGTCTTGTTTGGTTTGTTCATTGTCCCTGTTGTTTGGTTCAGTGATGTCCGGTGCAAGCTGGACTTCGTCAGCCGATTGGTTTGGTTGATTCGATTCCAAAGGTCGATCTGGCTCTTCAATGCCGTCACACCCAACCAACAACAATCCCATACACAACAATGCTACTGCTGAAAGTTTCATAGTTCCTCCACCTGTCTTGAATTAGGCAGCCTGTCTGCCCGCTTTTTACACATCGATCCAACTGGCCCTTTAGTTTCATCAATGAACCTATGATTTTGAGATAATTTTGGGATTGACTTGCAACGCCCTAAACTGGTAGGGTTTTTTAGCGCTGGCGGCTCAGCATCAAAGCGGCTTGCTTTGGGTTTTACACCTTGCTTCGAGGGTAAATAATGCGAAAATTCTTACTGTTTGCTTGTTCGATTTTGTTGGTGGGGTGCTCAGGCAAAGGGACTGACCAGCAAGATCTCGACAACCTGCCTTTTGTTTTTCCAGACGCCCAAGAGCGGCCGGTGGACGTAACTACTGACTCTGGCGACAAAACTGACGTACGCGACGATGGCTTTATCGACAATGATCCTGCCGAAGTTGATGTGGATGTCCCGCCAGATGACCCTGGAGGCGACACAGACCTGCCTCCTGAGGAGCTGCCCCCCACAGACCTGCCCCCTGAGGTTGAAGACGAAGTAACCTCGGACGACGGCACAGATGAAGTTGGGGAGCTTTGTGGTGGGCAAGTGTGTGGTTCAGGACATTTCTGCATGGAGGATGTCTGTGAACCATGTATCTATTCCGAGGCTTGTGGGCCAGAGTGTGTAGTCTGCACCGACCCAACTGGCCTTTGCTATAACGGCAGGTGTGTCAATTGCAGGGTTAGTTCAGACTGTGGCCCTGGCAAGTGGTGCGAAAACCAGCAGTGTGTGGATTGCGGCCCTACCGACCCTGAACATTGTGGGGCCGAGTGTAGCACTTGCTCTGGTGAGACTCCTGTCTGTGTTGATGGGGCTTGTGTCTGTACTTCCACGTCCTGCGGGGACCTGTTGTGCTTTAACGGCTCATGTGTTGACTGTAATAATTCCCAGGCTTGTGGCCCAACATGCGAGCCATGCCCAGCAACTCACCCACTTTGCCATCAAGGGGAATGTGTCCAGTGTCTTGTCGATCCGGACTGTGGTCAGGGAAAATGGTGCTTCAACAACGAGTGTCGTGAATGTGGCCTCGATCCCCAGCATTGCGGTATGTATTGCGAGGTATGCACAGTTTGGGAGCCCGAATGCACCGAAAATGGGTGTAATTGCGTGGCAGACTCTTGTGGTTCTGGGCGGATATGCACCAACGGTCGTTGCAGCGGGTGTGATACCCCGGTGGCTTGCGGCCCAGAGTGCAAGCCTTGCGCATATGAAACCCCCTATTGCCTTGATGGAAATGAATGTGTTCAGTGCATTTCCAAGAGCGACTGTCCACAAGGGTACCTTTGCGACAGCAATCACACATGTGTCGATTATTGCTCGACCCTAGATGTGTGCGCCTCTGATAACAGCCCTGACTCAAAAAGCTGCGCAACTGCAAAAATAGTCGGCCGAACACAAGCTTTACAAGGCGTTGTTCTGGAAGGAGACACTACAAATCACAGCAATAAAGATGACTTGCCAAGCTTTAGTGGCCCCAGTTGTTGGGATGCCAAGTTCGATGCTTTCTTCAGGGTTTATTTGTTGGAAGGGGAAAAATTAAAAGCAACTCTCACACCTTTAAAATCCCAATTCGCTATGTCCCTCAAGCTTTATAAAGGAACCCAGTGCAAGGCCAACTGGAAAGAGGATTTCATTTTGTGCGAGTACAAAAGCAACACAAGTCGAGTGGAGACTTTCACCCATGTAGCCCTCGTTGAAGGGTGGTATACCATCGTTGCAGATGGTCAAAGGTCATTTGAAGAAGATGAGGACTGGGGGCCCTTTAGATTGATTATTGAGTTGGATTGTCAGGATTCTGCCTGCTGTTGTGGCGGTTGAGGGACAGGGACGGTGACAGGGACAGGGTCGGGGACTGTATTTGCCTATTAAAGACCATTTTACTGCACAAAAGATTCCCAAAATCGGTTGCTTGGTATGTTTAATCTTTTAATCGATCTCCATTCGTGCTAATTGCCCTTTAAAGCTTCCTTGGGGGAAACAGTGTTTGACATTGAATCAGCTCTGGAACAAGAGATTTCAAATAAGGCACAAAACAGACCTACCGTTATTTTTGTAGAGGCAATGGACCCCAGAGTCCTGGAGGCTGTATTTCACCTGTCGAGGTACGTCAGGCCAGTTCTTTTGGCGCCTGAAAAAGAGATACGCTTTATAACCAAGACCCACCTGCGACACATTGATGAAAACCGCGTCAATTTTGTCTTGGCCGAAAGTGTTTGCCTACGCGTTAAGGACCAAACCGAGTTGCTGGCCGAATTTGCCAAGGCGGCTCTTGAAATTGGCGACCCTTTAGTAGCCGGGATGGATCTGGAGCAGGCCACCTTGAAGATGGCAGAACCAGCCGTTTTTGGCATGATGGCCACGCGACTTGGGCATGCCGACATGGTTGTAGGTGGTGCTGCCCATGAACCCAGAGATTTTATCAGGCCGGCATTGCGCCTTTTGGCTAATCGTGATGTGCTGTGTGAGGCCGGTGTCTTTGTCTTGCCAAAAACTGCGACAGAACAGGTTTTTCCTCATAATATCGTGGTGTTTGGTGATGTTGCCGTCAATGCGTCGATGACTCCTGAAACGCTGGCAGAGGTGGCTGTTGGCACCTGTTGCATAGCCAGAGATGTGATTCCTGAGCATATTCTTCCACGAATTCATGGTGCTATCGTTTCATACTCCAATCGTGGCTCTGACGATGGCCCGTCACCGGAGTTGGTCCGCGAGGCCATGAAACTCGTGCCTGAGCGTCTTGCGCAGCGAGTGGCCAAGCAGCCTCGCTATGGGACAATCGACATCACAGGTGAAATCAAGGTCAGCGTGGCATTGTCAAGCAGATCTGCTGCCTATTACAGCAACGGAGACCCTGACGATCCCAATGACCCTGCATCAGTAATCATTTGCCCAAACTTGGACATGGGCAACCTTATGTACCACCTTCATGGCGTTTGGTACCCGGATGCCAAAAAATTCGCCGTCCTTTTTGGTGTTGCCAGCCGAGTCGTTGATTTAGCGATGGACACCAATACCGAAGACATCAGACTGGCCGTGAAGGCCACTACCTTGCGTTTGTTATCAATGGGTTGGGAAAAGACGCCTTTGGACACCTTTTTCCCGTTGCACAAGATTTTGGCCATAAACCCAGGCTCTACTTCAACCAAGATCGCTGTCTATGAAAACGACGTAGAACTGTTTACCAAAGAGATTCAACATGATGCCTCTGAAATCGCCCCCTTTGAAGGCCAACCGATCACCAGTCAGTTTCGCTTTCGCAAGGATGCCGTCTTGGCTGCTTTAGCCGAGCGTGGGCTTGAGCCAGGTGATATGTCTGCAATAGCCGCTAGGGGCGGGCTGATTTATCCTATCCCTCATGGAACTTACTGGATAGACGAGTTGATGCTGGCTGACCTTAAGGCCTGCGTCATGGGCCAGCATGCCTCAAACCTAGGTGCGCTTATTGCTGCTGAATTGGTCCAGAGTTCAAACATTCCCGCTTTCATAGTTGACCCGGTGACTGTTGATGAAGTGTCAGAAAGGGTCAGAATTACTGGCGTTAAAAGAATTCGGCGCCGCGTGATTAGTCACGCTTTGAACCAGATTGCAACGGCTCATCGATTTGCCGCTGACAATGAAACTTTTTATGACCAGATAAACGTGGTCGTGGCTCACATGGGTGGAGGGATATCCGTCGGGGCTCATAAACGAGGCCAATACATAGATGTCAATGATGCCCTTGATGGTGAAGGACCGTTTTCGCCGCAACGTTCTGGCTCTTTGCCAGTTGGACAACTCATAGATTTGTGCTTTTCTGGGCAGCTTTCCGAGGCCGAGATTCGCAAGTTAAATCTTGGTCGTGGCGGTTTGATCGACCTGCTGGGAACTACCGACCTGCGGGAAGTCGAAGACAGGATCAGTAAAGGCGATCAGTGGGCAAAAGATGTCTTTGAGGCCATGTGTTATCAGATTTCAAAGGCCATCACGGCTTTGTTGCCAGCGTTTGATGGCGAACCAATCGACAAAGTGCTTTTGACTGGTGGCATGGCAAGATCCCAGGCGTTGGTTGATAGCATTACCAAGCTGGTGTCTGCGCTTGGGTGTGGTGTGGCTGTCTATCCAGGTGAAAACGAAATGATCGCCTTGGTAAAGGGCGCCTTGAGGGTTTTGAACAAAAGAGAACAAGCCAGGGATTACGCAAGTTTACGTCCCTGAGTCTGTGGCCTCAGATGCGCTCCAGGACGGCTTGAAGACGCTGTCCAACTTCTTTGGCCAGTGGTTCCATCGACGGGTTGTTGACCGCTGTAAACAGGTTTGCGGGATTTGCCAGCGATACAACCAGCTTGCCATCAGCCACTTGTCGCACCACAGCATTACAAGGCAACAAAAGGCCAATCCAAGGTTCAGCCGTTATCGCCTGTAGGGCAAAGTTGGCACTGCAGGCGCCCAAGATTACATACGGCGGTATCTTTGTGCCGGCACTTTTTTCCAGGTTTGTGTGCATATCAATCCTGTTTAGCACCCCAAAACCTACTGTCTTTAAGGCTTCTGTAACACGTTCAATTAGTTGCTCAAGTTCAACCTTTTCAAAGGAGCGGGTGAAACCATAATCTGGGAAATTCATGAGGATTCCTAGTAAAAGTCGAATCTGACAATGATTATCAATCCTCCTTTGTCAAGTCCGGTTCACCGCCCTTAGCTAGCCACTGTGGCGGCCAAAATCGATGCGAAATTAGTGCCAAAACCTAGCGGTGATTTGGCGGAAATTGGCATCATGGGTTGGTGGCGATCTTAGGGCACATTACAGTCCAGCAGGTCGGCCAGAATTTCTGCAAAATGATTGGGTTCCTCAAGGCAGGACAAGTGGCCGGCACCTGGAATTTCGTGAAAGGATGCGCCTGGGATTGTAGCGGCCAATTCCGCCATTTCCTTTGGTGGGCTCAATACATCCTCAAGGCCACAAACTACGCTGACTGGCATCGTCAGTTTGCTGGCTACGTCAGATGAATCTGGTCGATCTCTCATCGCCAAAAGCGCTTGTTCCACGCCTGCAGGATTGGCGTCAAGAATCATCGTCCTTACAAAGTCTACAACCGACGGCTTGTTAGCTATTGTCTGCGCCGCCAATAGTCCAGGGATTTGGGCCTCTGGCATCCAGTCAATTCCTTCTTCCCTTATCTTGGCCGCTGTGGCAGTGCGTCTGAGTTTGCCTTCCGGGGTATCTGCAGTCGCCCTAGTATCCGCCAGCAAAACACCTAAAAACCGTTTTGGGGCGATTGCAAGAAGCCTAAACGCCAAATAACCACCCATGGAAAGCCCCACCAAGAAAGTGCGTTTAATGCCGCGCTGTTCCATTTGATCAAGCAGCCAACTGGCCCAGTCATCAAGGCTGGGTTGTGTGACTGGCGTGTTGCCAAATCCAGGTAGATTCGGGGCGAAGGTATTCCAGCCACTTGGTAAAAGGCGAATCTGCTCTTGCCACATGGCTGAATTAAAGGGAAAAGCATGTAAAAATACGATGTTTTTATCAGACATGAAAGTTCGCCTCCCAACATTTATGGGCAGTGCCCGCCGTCGTCGTAAGGAAAACCCAGACCAGTGTTGATTGACTGGTCAATTATCGTTTTGTAGTCTGGGTTTATGCAAACCAATCCATCTAAAAAGTCAACCAAATCTACGCCTTGATGGCCTCGATCCCACTTTAACATTCGCTTGGATACCAGATTTTCGACCATTGTTTTTGCAGCCGCTTGATCAGGCGATTTTGTCGAAGCAAGGGCGAACCACAGCTCCCACAGGGCTTTAGTCACAAATCGTTCGTCAAGCGGTTGCAGAAGTCCTTTGGTAGGGTCTGGTCCCACAATGGAGGTTTTGATCTTGGAATCATTGTCGTAGCTTACCAAAACACTATTAAATTCCAGGGGTGCCCAAAGAATGGGGTCGACCTCTTGGAAAAACATACTGTTCATCGAGATGCCAAAAAAGCTGGCCCAGCCTTCAGACCAGGCAAATGGTGGGTCCAAGAGCTGCCCAGCCCAGTGATTCCCCATCCCAAAAGTGGCCGTTGTGTGATTTCGCAAGACCCAGTGCGCAAGCTCATGAAACAAGGCCGAACCAGACCAACAGCCAAGATGATCAATAAAGATTGAATCGCAGAAATAAGCCTCATCAAAAGCTTGTTCTGCGGTCTGTCCGACGCCTTTGGCGTAGCAGTATCCACAATTCCATGAGATATCAGGCGACCACAAAATTGCCAGCGAAACCAGCTGAGACAAGTCCCCATTAACCACAGGCGTTATCAAAAAATCGAAGGCAAATTTGGCAAGCCTAAACAGGTGAATAGCCTGTGCACCATCCTCCACTGAAATATGGATGTTCCCAATATCCTGCCCCTGTTCCTGTCCCTGTTCCTGTTCCTGTTCCTGCCCCTGTCCCTGCCCCTCCTGCTCCGCAATCGCGTACGACCAAGTCCAGACCGGCCATTTCCCTGCCTTAACCGTGCTCGTCGAAGACGGCTGTAAAACGGCCATCAAAGGCCCAAAAGGCCCCTCAAACAACGTGAAGATCTGCAGCTCCAAGTCGAATCTTGGCTCAGCCAACAAAAGCAAGAAAGATCCATCCACACTAGTCATAGATCTGGCAAGCACACTGCCTGTTGAATCTTTCAACACAACCGCTAATCCCGAGGCTGGCCCAGTTTGTGACTCTAGTGCAACGCCATCACCACTAAAAACAGGTCTGTGAAATTCGTAGTTGATGCTGCCAGAAACGCTGGCCATAGCTGGGATGCATGTCCCGTTTGAGCCGCAGATGCTGTCTGCGTCGCACTTCCCGCAGCTTCCCCCACAGCCGTCATCACCACATTCTAGATTGGTCCTGCATTTTGGCACACATTCCTTACCACATTCCAACGGAAAGCTTGCTGACTGGCCCACACCGCCACAGTCATAGCCAAAAACGGTGTCCTTCCAGCCACAATCACCCTCAGACCCTGGTTTGGCGCAATCAACGCAGTACAAAGACCCTGATTCACACCAAATAACACGGTTGTGAGCATCACAGCATCCTTGGCGTTTCACCAAACCACAGTCGTCAGAGCTTGGAGCATTAAAACCGCGACAAATCTCAGGGTAGAGCAGGGCATGGCAAACGCCATCAACACATTTCTCATCACTTTTACAGTTACCACAGCTGCCACCACAACCGTCGTCACCGCACTGCAATCCGCCACAGTTTGGATCACAGGAGTCCTCAAAGGTCTCAACGTCACCAGTAGCGTCAGTAGGGTTCGTGTCATTAGAGCAGGCGACGAACATTAAAAAGGGTAAGACCATGGCTAACGGGAGTCGATCCACAGGTTGGTACCATCCAAGGGCCGATTAAGTATCGAAAAGGCCTAGCAGGTTGTCAACGACAGCGGCAGGGCAGGGACAGGGAACAGGACTAGGGAGATGATCGCACTTATTAGCACAATTTGGAGCTAAAAGGAGGTCGAGAGGGCACCCAGTAACATGGTCCGGGGGCAATCCTGGAGGGCGCTATCGGGAGTTGCCGGGACCCGACGTCTTTTAGTTGACATGAAGAGTGCGCAGCACTCCGTCCGGGCCAAAAGGATGAACGCACACGTTAGCAATCGCGTATTTCGCCCGGACGATGTCACTAAGAAACAGTCGGGGTGGCTACGGGAGATTTTGGGTCCGGAAGGATGCCCCCGGACATGTTTTACAACTGTAACGAAGAGATCAAACGCAAAAAAGAACAAACAATCAGGAGCCAGAACAAACTCATTAGCAGGATCAGGGACAGGGACGCTTTTTGGCGAATCAATCGCTATTTTAAGCTGGCCTCGAAAGCACGTTAGCAGCCTTGGCCAACGATTCGTCGATGAATTTCCGTTTATCAATGATTAAAACTCTTGACACAAATGGTCTTAATGGCTTTCAATCGCTACGGCTGTTGCTGGACGGATTAGGCATGAAGCAAGGTGTTAACGCTCGGTCGGTATGGCTGCCTGTAGTGGCTTTATCGCTATTGTTTTCCTTCACAATTTGCGGGTGTTCGACGTCAAGTGTCGAATGGATGGACCCAGAGATGGAGGACGTCAGCCAGTACTTGGAGATAGATGAGCCCAGTGGGGATTCCTCGTCTGAGGCGGGTGAAGGGCCAAGATTCGGCTTGGTGGGTGATCCTTGTGAAGTTGAAGCTGACTGCGACACCAATTTTTGTATGTCGACAGAACTTCTTGTCGGCATGGGTGTGGACAACATAGAGATCCCATTTGGAATGTGTTCGATGATGTTTTGTTCGGCAGACAAAGACTGCGGTGAAGGTGGTAAGTGCGTTGATGGAACTGGCATCGCTGGAGTACCGATTCAACTGTGTATGAGGGGATGCGTAGATTCCAGAGAGTGCAGGTACTCTCAGGGGTATTCCTGCTTTGATACTGGTATTCCAGACGAAGCCGCCGAGGGGGAGGAGGCTGGCAACATCCACGCTTGCCTGCCCGCTTCATTGGTGCTTGCCGTCTACTGTGGTGATGGCGTCTGTGACGAAAATGAAAAAGCTGATCCATCGTTCTGCCCGCTTGACTGTAGTTACTGCGGGGACGGCTTTTGCTATGACGGCAAACATGATCCATCAAAAGAAGAAACTGCTGAATCATGTCCGCAGGATTGTGCTGGCAAATAAGGGAGGCCGCAGGTGAATAAGCAATACTTTATTTCATTGTTGGCCGTTGCCCTGATTATGGCACTGCCACAGCTTGGTTTTGGTCAAAGTGCCTCCGTAATTGAGGTCAATAAGGCTCTTTTGGGGTCTGACACTCCGGAAGCCAAGGTGGCTGAGGAGGCAGAGGCGGTCCAGGACGAAAGGCCTCCCCCCAAGAATGCATGGCAGAAATACACCCGTTTCTTGGATGGCCAGCTTGAGAAGCTTGGGCATCTTGACCTCTATGGAGTCACTGCTCAGCTACCAAAGGGCTATTTTTCGGTAAAGTGGGACTACACCCAGCTAAAGGCTGGACGTCGCTATAATTCCAATCACGTTCTTGGGCCAGCAGTTGCCCCTATTCCACTTAGCCTCCTTAACCCCGCCGATGAAGGATGGTTTCTGGATACCGGCTTGGCTGGTAGTGGTGGTGGCCACGTATTCCAGGCGTCGTACGGTATTACCAACACTTTTAACTGGTACTTTGAACTGCCATACCAGTTCATGCACACCAAATTCGATCCGAAGGTCGTGGACAAAGATGGCAATTTTTGGGGAGGTTCTGAAGAGGCCGCTCGTGTTCAAGGGCGCAATAAGCTGCGTACTTTGCTGCCAATGGTTGGGCGTCCTGTTGTTGGTCTGAAATATGATGCTGACTGGATTTTGGCTGACATCAATACTGGATTCTCATGGAACCCGTGGCGTACTGACAGGCTGTCTACAGCTCTAACCTGTCGCGTGTTCTTTCCGACTGGCCGAGTTGCCGATCCTGATAACTCGCTTATGTATGCAACCGGTCCCGAGCTTGATACCGGCGTTGGTGGCTGGATTTTGGGCTTTACCAACGGCTGGGACCTTCGAATCTTTAAATACAAGTTCTGGATTGACATCATTGCAAGTAGTGAATTCACTGCTTCCTATGGATTTAAACAAAAGCGTCGTTACCCAACTGTTATTGAGCCAGACGACCCGGATGCCGCTTCAAAGCGCGGATTTACCAAGCCAAAAATTCCAGGCTCGTTGGAGTTTCCAGACCTAACGAAAGACAACAAAGAGTTTGGTACCACCGTTAAGGGCACCTTTGATTACACGCCCGGTTGGTCTCTTTCTTGGACGGGCCAGCTAAACGTACAAATTGCCTTGCTGGGTCTTGGTTTTGGGTACGGTATTTTGCACAGTCAAGAGCCTGAAATTCAAGGCGACTACAGGTTCATTATGATGGCTAGGAGCCTTGAGCTTTTGGGCCAAAACACCATGCAGGCGATTCAACTTGGTGCGACCCTGAGCTTGCTGCCTTTGTACGTCCCAGTGGACTTTGCATTTCAGTGGCGAAAAGTGGTCGACGGCTACAACGCCATCGTCTTCGACGACTACTGGAACATCGTCGTGAAGGTCTTCATCCCAATCTTCCCGGACTAACTATCCACAATATCCCCCTGTCCCCGCCCCCTGCCTCCCGCCCCCAAAATTCCCCCTTGCATTTTCACCATCCCCGGCGTACCGTTCCTTGGCCCTTACGGAGCTTTATCAATGCCCAAAGCAACATCAGACGATCATGTGTATGTGGATTCTTTAATCCGAAAAATCGTGAGCGAGTGCCCTAGACGCCAGCCTACGTCCGAGGATGAACACAAGGCCCTGGAGATCATGGCTGAAGAGCTTCAAGCCCAAGGGTTGGAAATTGAAAGACATCATTTCAAATTTAACGACAACCTCTATGCGAACCTGCTGCTTCACGCTGCTACAGCAACCGCCGGTACAGCGGTTTCTGTCGTAGCACCTGCCCTTGGTTTGGTTATGCACCTAGGTTCCGCCCTTTCTTACTGGGCCGACTCTACCAGGAGGGGATACTACCTGCGCCGCTTGTTTCCCTTTAAAGATTCGTTCAACGTCTTGGCTACGATGAAGGCAAAGAAAAAGCCGGCCCTGCGCGTTGTCATGATGGGGCACGCGGACGCCGCCTTTACTGGTTGGGTGTTTAACCCAAAAGTCACCAAACTGACGGTCACGCCAGGGGACAAACCCTTACATTTTTTGCAGCGCAGTCTTTCGTTTATGGTGGCCACCCAGTTTGCGCTGGCAGGCATTGATGCTGTAAAAATCGTTTTGGGGCCATTCGCACTGCCTTTAAGGCCGCTTGAATGCCTTCTTACCTTGCCTTCTGCGCTAGCCACCGTAATGAACGCCCAGATCGTATTGAAAAACGAGATTGTTCCAGGCGCCAATGACAACCTTTCAGCCTGTGCCGCCTTGCCAGTTTTAGCCAAAAGGCTACGCGCCACGCAACGAGACGACGTGGAATATGTGTTTGTGGTCACCGGTTGTGAAGAAGCCAGCATGGGTGGTGCCGATGCTCTTGGGCGGGTAATGAAAGAGCGCTGGGGCTGGGACCCTTCTGACACCGTTTTTGTTGGCCTGGATGGGCTAGGAAACGGTGACTTGCGCTTCTTACAGACAGAAGGAGAGGTTTGCAGTATCTCCGTCCCACAGTGGTTGATTGACACCACAAATGAGCTTACAGCTTCAGATCCCAAATATGCCGAAGTAACCGGTTTTCACGTTCCAGTTGGGGGCTCTGACATCGCCGCTTTGTTGGTCAAAGGCTATGACGGGATTTGTCTTGCCTGCGTTGATCCCACCACAGGTGCTCCTCGTCACTACCATATGCCAACAGATGATCCAGACCACCTTGAGATGGATAAGGTCATGTTTTCTATCGAGTATGCTGAAAAGCTGGTTCACGCGATTGTCAAACGAAAACTTGGCCTCTGATTTTGGAGGCGCGACTGACCCCTTGCAACTTAGACCAACTCAGCGCCAATTATCGATATTTTTCCTGAACAAAAACATCAACATCTACCCTTGGTGCATTGGTCTCATTATCCCAGTAAGGTGAAATTCGGCGAAGGCTGGAAATGATGCCAGGCAAAACGTCAATCAATCTTTGCACTTCTGCTTCAGTAGTATAGCGGCTTGTACTGATTCGCAAGCTGCCGTGTGCTGCTGAAAATGGGATATGCATAGCCTTCAAAACGTGCGATGGGTCCAGCGATCCTGAAGTGCAAGCCGAGCCTGATGACGCGCAAATCCCAGCATCGGACAGCGCCAACAAAATCGACTCGCCTTCAACGTATTCAAAGGCAAAACTGCTAGTGTTTGGCAGTCGCTCAGCGTTTTGCCCATTCACGAAAACATTTGGGATCGCTTCAAGAATTGCGGCCTCAAGCTTGTCACGCAGCAGCTTTAGCCGCGTCTCTTGCACAAAGTTATGCATTGCCAATCTAGCAGCAACCCCAAGGCCAACAATTCCAGCAACGTTTTCAGTTCCAGCCCTGCGGCTGCGCTCTTGGTGGCCTCCAATCAACCATGGACGCCACCTGACCCCCCGACGCACAAACATCGCGCCAGTCCCCTTTGGTCCATGCAGCTTGTGCGCAGACAAGGTAAGGATGTCCACATCAGGCAATCCCTTGGTCAAATTCAACGGAATTTTCCCAACCGTCTGGGTGGCATCAGTATGAAACACTATCTTGGAATCCACAGCCTTAACAATTCTCGACAGCTCCGCAATCGGAAAAATCACACCAGTTTCATTGTTTCCATGCATGATCGACACAATCGCCGTGTCCTTTTCGATAGCCTGTAACAACTCAACCTTGTCCAGATTGCCATCCCGATCAACGCCAAGCCTAGTCACACGATAGCCGTTTCGTTCCAACTCTTTCACAACTTCCAGAACCGCCGGGTGTTCAACCTGGGTGGTCACAATATGGCGCCTATCTGGATTTGCCCGCAAAACTCCCCAAAGCGCCGCATTATTGGCCTCAGTTGCCCCCGACGTGAACAAAATCTCAGATTTTGCGCCAGCCCCAAGCAGCCTGGCCACCGATTCTCTAGCCGCCTCAATGGCGTCCCTTGGTCCCTTTGCCTCTGGATATGAGGAACTGGGGTTGTAAAACTGTTCCTGAAGATATGGCAGCATCGCCTCCAAGACTTCCTGGGCCAGCGCAGTCGTAGCATTGTTATCCAGGTAAACTGACTTGTTATCCATTGTTTTCACCATACATTTGCATCAGTTGTGCTTCCTGCTAGAGCTGGATTACTTCGATCTCAGGATCCACTTGTCGTTTCAGGGTGTCTTCCACAACAAAACGCATGGTTTGTCCAGCCCCCTGACAAGCGGAACAGGTTCCCAAAAGCCTGCAAAAGACCTTTTTATCCCTGATTTCAATTATTTCGATGTCGCCACCTTCTCCAATCAGGCGCGGCCGTACAAAGGTGTCTATAACCCGCTCAATTTCCTTAGCCAACTGGTATGGGGACCGCTCCCTAAAAGCTGGAACGACCTGCGCAGGGGGCTCTTCCTCCTGCGTCTGCTCGCCCCATATATCGTTCAAAATGTCTTGTAGCCCCCCAGGTCCATGGTGGCAGCTTGTACAGGACCCGCCAGCTTTAATTGCGGTAGATATCTCTTCAATCGTCCGCAGATTCAGCTCCTTAACTTTTCGTCTGATGTAAGGCTCAGTCAAATTAAAGCACTTGCAAACGACTCGCCCCTCATCCTCTTCAAGCTGTTCAACATCAATACCAAGCTCACTAATCGGCACTCCACGCCGCTTTGCCCAGTCCACAACCGCCGCCTGCAGCGCCTCGGCGCCCATAACCGAGCAGTGCAGCTTTTGTGGGGGTAACCCATCAAGATAGTTCACAATATCGGCATTTTTAATCTTTAAAGCCTCCACAGGCGTGACTGACTTTTCTTCAATCAATCTACACAAGGCCTCGCTTGATGCAATAGCAGAGGTACACCCAAAGGTTTCATACCTTGCCTCAACGATTCGGTCTTTCAAAGGGTCGACCGGATCCTTTTTTACCCTAAATGTAAAATCCATTGCATCTCCACAACTTAAAGAGCCGTGGCGACCTTCACCATCTGGATTTTGAACACGCCCAAAATGGGTCCCAGCTTTATTTGCAATAGCATCACGAAAAAGCTGCATTGTTTTATTTGAATAGTCCCAAGCCATATCATCCTACCTGCATCACTTCTACAACCCCAAAAATCAAAGGGGCCGGGGAATTCCAATCTTTTAACGGGGCCATGTCAAGGGGTGGCACCTACAAAACCCATAATCATCGCTTAATTAATGTCAAAGGCTGATATGATTAAATCTGGATGAAGAATAAAATCTGGCCAAAGAAGTCTAAGCCGCCCGCAGTCCATCTTGTGGCCTAGCAAATGCAGAGCTTGAGACTCGACGATATGTTAAAATTCGACGCTATGTTTGGGCATTTTTTTGGAGGTCGCTTATGACTTCTCGGCATTTGACCGCGTTTTTCCTGGTTTTTTCCTGGCCTTTTGTTGCTTTTGCCTCGCAGCCAACCTCCAGTCACGAAGGGTATGTTATTCAAGTCCTTGATGACTACGCCATTGTTGATATTGGAGGTGAACAGGGAATATCTGTTGGTGATGAGGCCATTTTAGTGGTTTCAGACTCTAGCCCCAGCGAACAGGTCATTACCAAAGTCATCGAAGTAGCTGAAACCATGTGCCGAATATCTCTTGAGGGCATCACTTTAGCAACGGTTCAGGTTGGGGATTTAGTTCAGGTCAGAACCGCGGCTCAATTGGCTGACCAAAGTGACGAAAGCGAGATAAAACAACTGCGCTCCAGATTTGGTGACTCGCGGGTTTCTCACGAGCCGTTGTCGAATTTGACTGCCGGCGAACCGGTGATGGTCACGTTAGTTGCCGTTGGTGATCTGCTTCCCACAGAAGTCAATTTACACCTTAGGCATAAGGGCTCCTTCAAAACATTCCCAATGGAGCCTTTTGGTGATGCTGGGTGGACTGTTACTGTCAGTGGAGAAGAAATCCAAATCCCCGGCCTGGAGTATTTCATTGATGGGACCTTGGAAGACGGGCGCCTCATAGCCCTTTTCAGAGGCGATGAGAACCCTTGGCGTGTAGCCGTAAAAGGTGGCTCAAGAGGCAAGGGATGGACCGCTAGAGTAGGCGGCTTCTTTGAATGGCAGGACTTTTATCTTACAAAACCAAACCACGACTCCTATTGGCATGCATCGTTGGACTTTGCCTATCGCCTCAGGAAAGACCTGCAATTCGAGATAAGGGGCGGCCTCGGCGCCCTTGAGGGTGTTGGTGGAGAGAAAGCCGCAGTCGAAAGTGGGGCATCTCCAAATCACCGCTTGATAACGTGGCTATACTTCGAACCGGTGCTTCGTTTCGGAAATAATCTTCGATTTTTCCCAAGAGTTATGCTCGGTGGCTTTTTGAAATATGTGGAAGCAAACCCCCAATACTGGCTCTGGAAGCCGAATAAGGGCTCTGCCATGTTTGGGACAGCCCTTCACCTAGAAGTTGGGCCAGAGGATCAATTCAGCTTGCGATTCGGTGGTCAATTCCTACAGTCAATCGGCATCGAATTTGACGCACAAGTCACGTTTGTGCCCATAAAAGGGGTGCCCATGGGACTGTTCTTAGCAGCCTCCAATTTTCCCACTGCAGACGAGTGGGCCGCTAGGCTTCACCTGTTTGCAGGTTACCAAGCCCTTGAATGGCTAACAATTGAGGCTCGTTTGGGTACAAATATCCGCTCCACTTCCCACGCTGGTATTGGTGGCGGCCTTAGCCTGTCATTTGGATGGTAGGGGTGAGACATGAGCAAATCACTAACAACTATCGTTTTGGTTTTAGGTCTTTTAGCTTTTTCCCAGTCCGCCTATGCTTCAAAAACTTCGGCAAACACAATGTTCCATTGGCCAGTTTCCAGCATTTCAGTCAAGGACAGCTATTTTGCCATCGAGTGGGATGCGCCATGGCAAGGAAACCGGATCACGCTTCACTACCGAAATGGTTCTGAAGGCGATTTTCAATCAATTGATTTGGTCCAAATCAATAAAGTCAGATGGGAAGTGATGTTGCCAGCCCAAAGCATAGTCGGCCCGAGCTTCGAGTACTGGATTGAATCCCTTGAGCTTGATGGTAGCTCGGTTCCACGATTTGGCTCGTTGGAGCACCCGCAGGTCGCAAAGGTTGTCACTTCAGCGGCAAACAAGCGCCGTAACGAGTACATCAAAGACCACAAAGGCAGAAGAAACGTGCTAGACCTTTCTTTCAGGCACTATGATTTTGGGCGGCCTGGTACTATGGGTGCGCGTTCTCAAGACTCATTCAATATGCTTGAACTTTCGTATACTTACCGCCTTCTTCTTCCGATGCTATATCAGCTGAACGTTGGATTTGCCACTTTTGGCGATAAGCTTGGCTACACTTTGCCTTATGAGTCTACCTACAGGCCTGGAGCTTACTACGCGTTTATTAAGCCATACTGGGAATTTTGGGATTGGCTGGGAATTGAAGGAACGTTTTTGGTTGGTGCAGGCCCTCATGGAGTTGTGGGCGGAGGCGGCCTTACGTTTAGGGTTGGTCCAATTCGTGCCAGCCACGTAGATTTTGGTTTTTGGGGCATGGGGAAGTTAGGCCTCAACTTCAATGCGAAATTTGTATGGACAGGCATTCCCTATGTGCTTGTAGACCTGCAAACTGAAATAATTACTATGCCAGATAATGAAGAGGTTGGATTTGTGCCCTCAGTAAAGCTGACTGGCTTGTTACCCTTGGGCATCAGGGTGCATGGACTGATAGGTTATGGGATTCGGAAAGGTCATCAGTCAGGCTGGATTAACTGGGGTGTCGGACTTGGTTGGGAGTTTTAGCTACTTAGATTTACAAATGTATCTAAAGGTTCGTGTACATTGATCGTCATTCCACTGTGCGACCCCACCATAGTTGGTGACAACGCAATGCTCGTTGCGCCAATTGCCACCGTTGTTGGGCTCACCCGAGGCCCAACTGGTATAGACAACTGGGTCGTCATTGGACCAGAGAAACGTGCCCTCCTTGTCCCTATCATTAAGTCCTATCCACCATACATTGTTTGAAAAGCTCCTGGCAGTTTCAGTAACCCACTTGTTTTCTTCCGCACTAAGGATGGAAACCAAGTCATACGATGGCGACTGACGGCAACGATCTCGTGCTGTCCTCCAGTAAGTGGTTGAGTTGCAGAACATGTACACGTGTCCACCAAATTCGCGGGTTGGGCAAGGACAAACATCCTCATCTTTAGTGCCATCGCAATCGTCGTCAAGGCCATTACACGTTTCTGTTCCTGGTCTTCCGGGGACACACTCTTGTTCAACCCCGTCTACACAGTTTTCAACAGTCCTTTCGCACACACCTAGACCACACGTCGTTGTGCCCATGTCATCAACTTCGCCATTACAATCGTTGTCAATACCGTCGCAGACTTCCTCGCTTGGAAGGCCAGGGATGCAAGCCTGTGGGACACCGTCAATACAGGCTGTGACGGTCCTTTGGCACGCCCCAGTTCCGCAGGTTATAGGAGGAATATCGTTATCAATTTCGCCATCGCAGTCATCGTCAATGCCGTTGCATACTTCATCGGTCGGCTCTCGTGCAATACACTCGTTTAGCACCCCATCTACGCATCTTTCAACAGTTATCTGACACGCACGCACTCCGCATGTGACGGTCCCCATGTCATCAATCTCGCCATTACAGTCGTCATCAAGCCCGTTGCACTCTTCAAAGCTAGAGGGTTTAGGGTGGCAGACCTGGGGGCGTCCATCTACACACGCTGGCACCGTGTTCTCACAAATCCCAATCCCACAGGTAAGATCCGGGATCTTATCATCAATTTCTCCATTACAATCGTTGTCTTTGCCATCGCAGATCTCTTCACTGGGTTCAAGCGGCACACACTCTACTGTCCGGCCGTCAACGCAGTTTTGCACCGTCACTTCACACTCGCCAAGGCCACAGGTAGTCGACCCAAGTCCCTCGTCAATGTTGCCATCACAGTTGTCATCAATGCCATTACAGACTTCCCTTTCAGGGGTCTTGACGGTACAAGGCTGGTCACAACGCCTCTCTTGTTCGCAGCGTCCCCATTCATTTTCGATCCAGCAAGCAGTTACAAAACCAGCGTCAACATAGCGTTTCAAGCAAGGGCAAGATTCGCCTTCTGGCGGGATACACTGCTGGATATCGTCACGAACCCTTCGGCACACAAAATCCCCGGGACAATCTGTAGTTGCCATGCATGCAATCCCACACCAACTGCCAAGATTGTCATCTGGGATACATATGCTGTTATCCGCGCTACCTTTGCAATCCAGATCGGTCCGGCAAGGTTGGCACAGTGGATATGGCAACTCGATGTCCACTATTTCTATGTCAGGCTGTTCGATTTCATGGGTGTCGCCTGGATCGTCGCCACCTTGAGTGTCTTTTTCATCAACCTCTCCAGGGTCCGTTTGAGGCGGCGTGTCAGGTTCGTCTGTATCTTGGACATCGTTTTTCAGCCTATCTGACGGGGCCAAGGTATCAACGTCTTGGCTTGGAGATGTGTCATTTTGCTCAGGCAGATCCAACTGTTCCATACCTGGGACATCCGCGCCTCCGCATCCTAGGCTGAAAAACAGGATTAAAAGCGGCAATAAAAACCGTCGCATTAAGGCCTCCTCGCGAAGTCAAGAGGTAGTATACAAAAAAAGCAGTTGTAGGGGTTTAAACATCAACAATTAGTATGTGATTTTGGGATATACTGCCAAACGGTCTTTTTGTGTCGTGAAACTCTTTGAACGTGGGATAATCCAATGCCTGATAATGCTTTTTTGCGCTTTTTGATAGCTGCCCCACTTTTGCTGGCTATAGCTAGTTGTAATTCACCACCTCTGACAGCAGAAGCCTTTGATTGGCAGTCTTACGATAATCCCCCAATGGATACTAGGCCTTTGGTGCGGTGGTGGTGGCCTGGGGCCGACGTTGACCCAGCTGAACTTGCACGTGAACTGGATGTTTTAGCTGCCCAGGGCTTTGGTGGTGCCGAGATTCAGGCGTTCAACGCGGCCTTAGAGCCTGTCGAGGGCGAGGCTTTAAGCAAACGGCTGGATTATGACAGCCCAAGGTTTTGGACATTAGTTCAGGGCGTGGCAAGCGCTGCCCAGGCGAGTTCACTTCGGATTGATTTAAACCTTGGAACTGGCTGGTCAACTGGTGGTCCTCATATTGATGTTGCTGACTCAATGCAAACTCTTCTTTGGGGGGAAGCAGTTGTAAACGGTCCAGCCACCGTCGACCTGCCGCTAACTGGCCCTGAACAAACACCATTTTACATGTTAGCTGAGATCGCTGCAGATATTGGAGAGCCTCTTGCTCGTGACCTTACTTCCACTGCTAAGCTGGTTGCTGTAATTGCTGGAAAAGAAACTGGAGGAAGGCGTGATAGAGACAACGATTATAATCTCCAGGACACGGTGCAATTGGACCCTAAAACTTTGGTTGAACTGACATCCTTTGTTGAAGACGGAAAGCTACACTGGGACGCTCCTGATGGTAAGTGGCGCGTCGTCTCTTTATGGCAGGCTCCAGATGGCCAGTACATCAGCTTGCCAGCTTACGATCAGCCCAGTTTTGTTGTGGACCATCTTAATCAGCGACGAGTTTTGGATAATCTTAACCATCTGCTGCGTGACGAAACCGGTCTGACACCATATTTTGCAGATCCCATCAAAGGGATTTTCATAGACAGCTTCGAGATGGTCACTGAACGGCATTACACAGATGATTTCTTTGCTAAGTTCCAGGAGTTGCGCGGCTACGATATCAAGCCATATCTTCCATTCGTTATGAATCCTGGTGCTGACAACCACCTTTTTGATGGTGCTGGCATAAAGACTCGCTCACCGTTTTCTTTATCCGAGACTTCAGACCAGGTCCCATTTGTGAGCGAACGTTTGCACCACGACTACAGTTTGACCGTTTCAGACCTCTTTATTGAGCGCTTTTTCGAGACTACTGAGGGATGGGCGGCAGCACGTGGTTTGGGCTCAAGGATGCAGCCCTACGGTGTCAGGATAGATGTGATGAGAGCTGCTGGCAGTGTCTCAATTCCCGAGGCTGAGCAACTGTACGCTGGAGGCAGTGAGCTGTTTTTGAAGGTCATATCCTCGGGGGCTCATCAGTACGGAAGGTCGATTGCCAGCGCGGAGTCATTGGTATGGGCTGGAAAGGACCACATGACTACTCCAAGGAAGCTTAAAGCGGCCGTTGATAAGCTTTTTACAGCTGGTATAAACCAGGTGGTTTTCCATGGATTTCCCTATAAAACCAACAACCCGGCATATGGTTTGAGTGACTGGCACCCGTTTTCATCACCTTTTGGTGGTGGAACTTATTCTACCAATGTTTCCGAGACAGACCCATTTTGGGATTACTTCGTGGAAATCAACGCTTACATAGCGCGATGTCAGTATCTTTTGCGCCAAGGCATGCCTACTGCTGATATCGCGGTGTTTTATCCTTGGCTTGGGGTGCCTGCATCATTGGCCAGAGCTGATGAGTTGGACGAGTTTTTGTTTGGCGGGCAGTTTGAGGATGAGCCTTTAACCGGTCGTCAGGACCTTTTTGAATTGGTGGATGCCTTCTTTGGGGGTAAATATCTTGGTCCAGTAGTCGATGGATTAACGGGGCTTTGGCCGGTCTTACAAGAATTGGAAGCTGCCGGATATACCTGGGAATGGATTAATGATGAACGGCTGGTAAATTGCAGTCTCGATAAGGATCAGTTTGTGTCTGGAAACGCCAGGTTTAAAGCGCTTTTAGTGCCTGACCAAGTGGCCATGTCAAAGGATGCCGCCCAGGTTGTCAAACAGATGGCAGAAAGTGGCGTTTCCATTGTATTCCTTGGAGAATATCCGACTAGGCAACCAGGTTTTCACGATGCTGAGCTTAACGATCAGGCGGTAAGAGCCGCCATTGAAGGGGCCATCGGCGCTAAAAACGTGCAAAATTCTGATAACGCCCTTGAATCAATGCAAAACCTGGGGGTTTTGCCGACTGTTGGGGTGGCTGTTGCAGACCATGTAGGCCCATCAAATCCAGTCAAAACCATCAGTCGGAGACTGGACTCAGAAAGCTTTATCACGTTTGCACGTAATCAAAGCGCGAAAGACGTTGAAGTTGTGCTTTCACCACACCAGCCATGTCTGCAACCATTGTGGCTCGACCCTTGGACTGGTGGCGTGCAAGAACCGGTAACTGCATCCGGTGGGTTTGCTGTAAAACTGGCCCCATACGGTTCAGGTTTCCTTGCTTGTAATCTGCCAAAGCCAAATCCGGAGCTTGTGACCAAGAGCCCGGTTGGTAATCAGCAAGAATTCATAGACATATCCAAAGATCCCAGTTGGTCTCTAACTGTTGATGGCGTGGAAGTTGCCACTGGGGAGTCTGCTTTGGGCGATTGGCGTGATTGGGAAGGCTTGTCCGGTTCCTTTGGGCCGGGGCTGTACAAGGTCACCGTCGAGCTTCCAGAAGTTGGCGACAAATCGCAGCTGTTTTTGGACCTAGGCCAGGTGCATGGGGTGGCATTAGTGTCGGTGGATGGTCAAAAGGCAGGTACTGCAATAGTTCCGCCTTATCGTGTGAGCCTGCCTCAAGGTGGTGAAACTGCTGAAATTGATATAACCGTGGTCATAGCTGATCGGAACGGACTGATAGCTGCAGCTGAGGCTTTGGACAAAACTGCAGCACAATTCAATGGAAAAGGTGATACTCGGGTGGCAGCCGGTCTTGTTGGGCCGGTCTTGCTAGTCAAAACAACGGGCTTGGAAGAGAATTGACATTGACTTTAGACAGTGAAAATCATCTTGGAAACTTGCTAAACCTGATTTTGAGAGGGGCGGCCAAACTACTTGGCTGTTCTTCCGCAAACCTGATTCTCTTTGATGTGCAGGCAGACCAAATTTCAATCCGCGTCGGGGCCATGGCCAGTAGCCAAGCTGATCTGGCTCAGGTGGAAAAGCTGTTGGGCAGGTTGGAAGGGCGCGTTTTTACTGTCTCTGCGGTTATTGACAGCCTAGTTTATGCAAGCTACCGAGAGCGAGCCATCAAGGAAACGTCCTTTTTGCGGGAGTTGGCTGGAAACACCTTCCACCCAACCGCCCTTGGACTTTTGGACAGCATTCTTGGGGCGCATCGTTATGTAATGGTTCCTGTAACTTATGACTTGCAGACTTATGGCGTCCTGGTATTTGAAAAACACGGTCATGAGCCCTTTTCCGACCAGCAGCGCGAGGTTTTGCTTAGGTACGCGCATAGGATCGGGGCGATTTTGCATGGGGACCACTCGCAGCCCAAAGGGGCGCCAAAGAAAAGTGTGCCTGAATCAGTGCAAGAAGACGAGGATTTGCACCTGATGCGCATTGCGCTGAGTCAATCTGCAGCCACCTTGTTGCTTGATCCCGATCTAAGAATTACATCTGTAAACGATGCCACCATCAGTTTGTTCAAGCTAGAAGGAGCTGCCCTACGAGGCCATCACATTGGCGACCTTTTCGTGGAACCAGGTGAAGTTCAAGGGATTTTGAATCGCCAGCTTCTGTTTTTGTCGTCTGGCTACTTTGAAGAAGCCGCCCTTTTAAGGCGCAACGACGGCTCCACATTTTCCGGAAATGTAGGGGCCTTGCTTTTAGCCGATGATGAAAACAGGGTGATTGGCTATCTTGTCAGAATTCGCGAGTTATCGGCTGGTGCTGCAGTCGCGGTCGGCACCGAGGATGTGGAGCGCCTGATTCGCCGCGAACGCTTGGCTACTATGGGCGAAATGGCGGCCCAATTGGCCCACGAGATCCGTAATCCCTTGGTGGCTGTTGGCGCATCCATCGATTCGTTGGTACGGGATCCTACTATTGGGGGCCCCAATCGCGAATTGCTTGAAGACATGCGTGGTGAACTGACTCGCTTGGACATGTTGCTGCGGGATTACCTTTCCATGGCCTCAAAAAAGAGCCCAGGTTCAGATGTAGTTGAGTTAAGCAGCCTAATTCGTGAAGTCTCGACCAGAATGGCCAGCCTGCCCGCAGCCCAGGGGCGCAAAATCCATTTAAACCTGCCTGAAAACATTGCCGTCAGAGCAAAAAGAGACGCCCTGTACCACCTGTTTTTCAACCTTTTGCTTAACGCCATCGAGCTTATCCCCAAGGACGGATTTGTTAAAGTTAGTGCTGCCGTCTCAAAGGACGACGTGCTGATCTTTGTCGACGATAATGGTCCAGGACTTACTTGTGGCTCAGACCAGTGCTTTGAACCGTTTTTTACAACCAAATCTAACGGCTCTGGCTTGGGCTTGACGGTGTGCAAGCAGATTGCAGAAGGTGCTGGAGGTGATGTGTTTTTGCAAAATCGTACCACTGGAGGCTGCAGAGCCACGGTGACTCTACCTCTTGCGGGTGACAAATGAACCAAGCTACTAAGACCCCGTTTAGGGTGCTGATTGTTGATGATGAACGCCTGTTTGCAAGGGCGATAGGCCGGGAACTGGAACGCCAAGGGATTGAAGTCGAATTGGCCTACACAGCTGCAGAGGCGCTTGAACGTGTCCAAGGGAGCAGCTTTGGGGCAATTTTGCTGGACCACAAGCTGCCAGACGATGACGGAATCAGGATTATCCCCACGATTTTGGCCCAGCAGTACTCTGCTTCAGTGATAGTAATGACCGCCAACGAGGCCATCCCCAACGCCATCTTGGCCATTCGTTTGGGGGCCGAGGATTATTTGGTCAAACAGACCACGTTACAGCCGTTTATAGACGCGGTTTTGGAGATCAAGCGCCGCCATGATCTGCAGCGGGATGGTAGGTGGCAGGATGATGCTGCGACTTTGGGGCTGCATGGGCGTTCAGCCCCCATGGCCGCAGTAATTGAGCAGCTTCGAATGGTTGGCAGAGGTGCAGACACGACAGTCTTGCTAACGGGTGAAACTGGTTGTGGCAAGGAGGTCGCCGCAAAGGTTTTGCATGCTCAGTCAGCGCCTGCCGGAAGTCCTTTTGTAACAGTCGATTGTGCTGCAATTCCAAGCACTTTAGTGGAAAGCCATCTTTTTGGCCATGAAAAGGGGGCCTTCACTGGTGCGGATCGGGCCAGGGCAGGCGCCTTTGAGGAGGCTGGCAACGGTACCCTGTTTTTGGATGAAGTCGGCGAAATGGACCTTGCCACTCAAGGAAAGTTGCTTCGGGTTTTAGAGTCGCGCATGTTTCAAAGGGTGGGATCTGTCAAAGAAAACAAAGTGTTAGCGCGAATAGTGGCCGCCACCAATCGAGATCTGTTACAACGGGTGGAAGAAGGACTGTTTCGTTTCGATCTTTACCAGCGATTATCTGTATTTCCAATTCATTTGCCACCGTTGCGGGATCGTGGCCAAGACGTACTGATCCTAGCCGACCATTTTGTGAAAGTCTTTGCACAAAAGCTTGGGGTGGAGGCTTTTTTATTGCCCAAGGAAGTTCAGGATCGATTGATGGCCTATGAGTTTCCAGGCAATGTGCGTGAATTAAAAAATGTGCTTGAGCGAGCGAGCATAATGGCTGCTGGCGGGAAGATCGAACTGCATCACCTGCCGGAGCGTTTGCTTCGGTCTGATTCTGCGCACTTTTTATCGTCAAGGTCCGGAATTGCCTTGGGTTTTGTCCCAGGTGTTGATACCTTGGAATCGCTGGAAAGGCGTTTAATTGTTCAAGCACTTGAACATGCAAATGGCGTCAAATCCGAGGCCGCCCGTTTGTTGGGCATAAGTCGGTTTCAATTAACGCGCCGTTTAGAGAAATTTCGCCTTGTGCAGCCTGATTCCAATGAGTAGTATTCTTGATGCTGCTTCTTTGAGTTCATGTTAGCAGGAGGAAAAAACATGCGACATGCTTTGGCTTTTGGCGTTTTGGCGTTTTTGTTCGCAATTCCATCAGCCTACGCTGACCTTGCAAGTCCGGTTGGTCGTTGGAGAACCTTTGATGACAAGGAAAAAAGGGAAAAATCAGTCGTCAAGATCGTGGAAGTCGATGGGAAGCTTGAGGCTAGTATCGAAAAGCTAATCCTCAAAGAGGGCGAGGACCCAAACCCAGTGTGCATCAAGTGTAAAGGCAGTCGAAAGGATAAACCCATAATCGGCATGAAGATTTTATGGGGGCTGACTGCTGAAAAGGACCGCTGGGGTGGTGGGTATATCCTGGACCCTGAAAATGGCAAAAGCTACAAGAGCTGGATTAGGGTCATTGACGGTGGCAAGAAGCTGGAAGTCCGAGGTTACATTGGTACTTCCGCCCTTGGGCGAACCCAGTATTGGATCAAGGCTGACGACTAGTTAACCGCCCTAGTGTTGACTCTGATGGTTGGGGACGGCATTTCCAACTGGCGCTTGGGGCCGCCCTATCATTTCCAAGGGGTATAACATGCGAATGATTCGCTTTCTGCTGGTTGCTCCTGTAGTTTTTGTGGCTGCTGTTGCTTTTGCCCAAGCGGAAGACGCCTTTGACGTGGATGTTCGCTATCGTGCAAGGGGTGGCTCGGACATGCCAGCAGTGACAATTACCGCTAATCGAGACCTTCGCGATTTGGTAATAACTGTTGAGCCGGTTGATGCCGAGCCAAAGGTTTTTAGGGTCGGTAGATTAGCCAAAGGTAGAAGTCACACCATTTCCATACCACAAGGACCTGGGCAGACCTTTTATCGCGTGGAAATTGCTTCGTCTTCAATCAGACAGGCCCAGGAAGTTTCGTTTGCAGCATCAGTTAAACGTGACTTTGACCTGACAGTGCGTGGCGAGGATGTTGATTTGGCTCAAGGTCGCATCGGTTTTACCGCCACGGGTCAGCTTTTGGGGGTAGATCTGGAATTGATTGGCGAAGATGGAGTCTTGGTGCTTGGAAAGTCGATTCGCTATGACTATCCAGGTGAAACGCCTTCAGAGTTCCTCTTTGATCCTCCAACTGTTCCTATCATCCAGGCAAAGATTGTCGCCTACGATGATATGAACTTTAAGACCACAGTTTCGTTTGAACCTATCGTGATCGATGTGCCCCACGAAGAGGTCAATTTCGCGACTGACAGCAGCCAGATTCCAAAGGACCAAGAGCCAAAGCTCGTCAAAACACTGGCTGAAGTTAACAAGGCCCTCAAGAAGTTGGGTGACCAGCTCAAATTCAGGCTGTATGTCGCTGGGTACACCGACACAGTTGGCAGCCGGGAGCATAATCAGCGCCTGTCTGAAGCCAGAGCGGCGTCAATAGCTGCCTGGATGCGAGCCAATGGCCTAAAAATTCAAGTCTGCTCCCAAGGTTTTGGGGAGGACGCCTTGGCGGTTGAAACTCCGGACGAGACTGACGAGCCGCGAAACCGTCGTTCCAAGTTCGTTTTGGCAGCGCAAGGACCATGGACCGAGGCTTTCCCAAGGGCCAACTGGTCTTGTCGTTGATCGTCTCGAAAAATGCTGCCTGATTCTAAAATTCTTGAAAATTCGTGGTGTTATCTAGTTAAAGCCCTGTATCTGATTCTTCTTGGGTGGTCAGCTTCTTCCCCCATTCTAGCCCTTCTGTCGGCCTCGTATTCTTGGTAGTTTCCTTCGTACCAAACCACCTGGCTTTCACCTTCAAAGGCCAAGATATGAGTGGCGATTCGATCCAAAAACCAACGGTCGTGTGAGATCACCAAAGCACAACCTGCAAAGTGCTCCAAGGCGTCTTCCAAGGCTCGCAACGTGTTTACATCCAGGTCATTTGTAGGTTCGTCCAACAGCAAAACGTTGGCCTCAGACTTCAGCATCTGGGCCAAGTGAACACGATTTCGCTCACCCCCAGAAAGCGTTTTGACCAATTTTTGCTGGTCTGACCCCACCAAATTGAATCTGGCGACATAAGCTCGACTGTTGATCTCAACCCCACCAAGCAAAATGCGATCAGCCCCACCAGATATTACTTCCCAAACCGTTTTGTCCGGATCCAGTGTGGAACGAACCTGGTCGGCATACGCCAGCTTCACCGTTTCACCCAGTTTTATGCTGCCAGAATCAGGTGTTTCCTCGCCTGTAATCATCTTGAACAGCGTAGTCTTGCCAGCACCATTTGGCCCAACAATCCCCACAATCGCCCCAGGTGGAATCAGAAAGTTCAGGTTATCAACCAGCAATTTGTCGTCATAACCCTTGCTGACATTCTTTGCCTCGATGACCACATCTCCAAGTCGCGGACCTGCTGGAATGAAGATTTCCAAGTCCCTCACAAGCTGTTCCGGCTGCTGTGACAACAGGTTTTCATACGCGGTGATTCGAGCCTTACCCTTAGCATGACGGCCCTTAGGTGACATGCGGATCCACTCAAGCTCCCTTGCCAAGGTGCGCTGTCGCTCAGATTCCTGCTTTTCTTCCTGTGCAAGCCGGATGCGCTTTTGTTCAAGCCATGACGAGTAATTGCCCTTCCAAGGGATGCCTTGACCACGGTCAAGCTCCAGGATCCAACCAGCTACGTTATCCAGAAAGTACCTGTCATGCGTCACCGCGATTACTGTGCCAGCATATCGTTGCAGGTGTTGTTCCAGCCAATGAACCGACTCGGTATCAAGGTGGTTAGTCGGCTCGTCCAGCAATAAAATGTCTGGTTTTTGCAGCAAAAGCCTGCATAAGGCCACCCTACGAAGCTCACCACCAGACAGCACCGAGATCGGGGTGTCTTCCGGGGGGCATCTAAGCGCGTCCATAGCCAGTTCCAGTTGGGAATCCAGGTCCCAGGCATTCACCGCGTCGAGACGGTCTTGCACCTGCCCCTGCCGTTCCATCAGCTTGTCCATTTCCTCGTCGGTCATTTCCTCGGCAAATTTGGCGTTGATTTCATCAAACTCCGCCAACAGGTCAACGATAGGTTGGACACCCTCCTTAACGACATCAATGACGGTTTTGCTAGGGTCCAGCTGTGGTTCCTGTTCCAGATACCCAATCGAGAAACCTGGGGCAATGACCGTTTGCCCCAGGAATTCTTTATCCACCCCTGCCATTATTTTCAGCAAAGTTGATTTTCCTGAGCCATTCAAGCCAATTACACCTATCTTGGCCCCGTAAAAATATGACAGGTAAATGTCCTTAAGCACGTGGCGGTTACCATAAACCTTACCAACCCCAACCATGCTGTAAATAACCTTATGGGGATCATCAGACACCGCTCCCTCCACAGTTAAAGCCCCGAGATGTTAGTCGGACCACAAGTTAAATGCAATCGTCCTCGACGCCTTGGCTGCACTCTTGTTGAATGACTCGTTTTGTACAGCACAATGACAATTGGCCTGAATGACGGATGTCACATGCCCATGATAGATGCGTCATTTGGGGGCAGCCTTCTTGACGCCTTTTCTCCAATTGTTACTATCCACAGGATGAATTAGGCCGGCTAGGTGCGTACAGCTGGCTTTTAAGGTGCGTTATTCCTGGGGGTACTCATGAAGCCCACAAATTGGATCCTGGCGTTTGGCTTGTTGTTGGCGTCGGTTCAGGCATTTGGCCAGGCCAAGGAAATCACCCTTGAGGAAGCTGTGCGTCATGCTACAGAGCATTCGCCCGAGTTGCAGATGTTCGAGTATGACATCGAAAAGGCGAAAGACGCCAAGGCTGGTGCTATAGGCCAGCTGCTGCCTAGGCTTACTTTGGATGCAAATATTCAGTTTTGGGATAAACGCACAGATGTCGAGTTTATTGACCCTGCCAGTCTTCCTGGTCCAGGTGACCTAGGTGACTTTGGGGCTTTGATCCCACAATCATTTTTTGACAAATTCACTGATTTGGCCAAGCCACAGACCGTGCAGGAAAGAATCACTGGGGCGGTAAATATTCAGGCCGTTATGCCTTTAACCCCCTTGTATTCGTTGGCACATTTGTATCGCCTTCAAGGGGCGTCAGTCGAAGCGGCGAAATTTGAACGGCTGGCCAAGCGAGACGAGGTGGTTTATCAGACAACTGACCTGTTTTTAAAGCTTATGTCGGCTATCAGGATGCTTGATGTGACCTCCTTGGCCATAGAGCAGGTCGAGGCCCATTTAAAGATGGCCAAGTCTTTTCAACAGGCTGGTTTTGTTGGACTTGATGACGTTTTAAGGGCCGAGGCTGCCTTGGCGAAGATCAAGGACCAACACGCGCAAGTTGAAAGTGGCGTTGCCATGGCCCGCGCCGCCTTGAATGTGAAGATGGGTATGCCGATTGATGACGACATAGTTCCAGTTGGCGATTTTCCAGATCCCCCGGCGCCTTTAACGGTCACTGAAACCGAATTGGTTGAAAAGGCCCTGAATTCACGTCCAGAACGGCTGGCTGTCGAACACAAGGTGAAGATGGCCTCGGCTGGCAAGCAGGCGGCCATTGGTGCTTTGATTCCAACTATTGCTGCTGTTTTTAGATATACACACTTTCAGGGCAGCAAGTTTCAGCGTGAAAATTCGGCCTTTGTTGGTGCCGTTTTACAGTGGGATTTCTGGAATTGGGGTGCCACCTGGTTTCGCATGAAGGAAGTCTCCAGAGACCATGAAAAGGCCTTAAAGGGGTTGGAACTGGCCCGAGACGGCATCATGCTTGATGTTCGCAAGGCCTGGTTGGACCTTAAACAAGCGAGCCTGTCGATTGAGGCCTTGCGCAGTCAGATCGAGTTCGCCCAGGAAAACCTGCGGGTGGTAACGAAAAAGTACGAGGCCTCCACTGCCACATCAGTAGAGGTCTTGGACGCTCAAAGCACGCTGACCCAGGCCAAAGCAGGCTACCAAGTAGCCTTGTTGAACTATTACATCGCCTTCGCAAACCTACAAAGAGCCACCGCCGGCAGCATTTAGCCGGATTGCCATTGCGTCAATATCTGGCGCATTGCGTCAAAATGGTTATTATTATGCTTGGCTGCTTTGTTGGAGCGTCTTTTTGGAGGACCTAAGTGAATAGAACTATTGAAAATTGTGAAAGTATTGGCCTGGCGCTGGGTGGGGGAGCCTTTCGAGGTTGGGCCCACGTTGGCGTGTTAGAGGTCTTGGATGAGGCTGGAATCAAGCCCAAATTTATTGCTGGTACCAGTATCGGTGCACTAGTTGGTGCCGTTTATGCCTCGGCTGGAATGGAAGGTGTCCGTAACGTTGCAAAGACTTTCGATACAAAGCGTTTGTTTGGCTTGGTCGATCTGGTCATGCCAAGGACTGGGTTGCTTGATGGTCGCCGGCTCGAAGAATTCGTGCGTGCAAATGTAAGTGAGCAGCTTATCGAGGACCTGCCTATTCCATACAGCGCTGTGGCTACAGACATTTCCACGGCTTTAGAGGTAATCTTGGACAGTGGCGATGTTGCTCAGGCTGTAAGGGCAAGTGTGTCCGTGCCTGGCTTGTTTACACCAGTTCAAGTCGGTGACATGACCCTGGTTGATGGCGGTCTTTTGAATCCCGTACCTGCCTCAGTCACGCGGCAAATGGGTGCCGATTACGTTATAGCTGTGGATATCACCCCTTCAGTTGATGAGGGACGCGCTTACAACTTCAACAATCTATTTGGGGTCCTGGTGTCCACAGTTGCAGTAACTGAGGTTGCGACCACTAGATTACGGTTGGCAAGTGAGCCACCGGATCTCTTGATTCGTCCCTCGGTTGGGCACATCAAGTTCTTGGACTTTACCAAGATGGACGAGGCCATTGAGGCCGGGCGTACGGCCGCCAAAGAGGCCTTGGCCACCATGAACTGGCATCCCTCTACCCAGGATTGCCCCGAACGTCGTCAGCCTAGAATCCCAGCCTGATCAGCAGATTGGGCATTGGGAGGTTCGCGATTAGGGTAGGGATTTTAAGGCTTGATTGGCGCTCTCAATTGACAACTAAGTTGGCCTGTCTATAACATGCCCAAGGTTGTTTTTTGTTGGGGCGCTGATGATCGATAGCCACTGTTCGCCAGTAGTCGAATCGAATCAAACTTATGTTGGCGGGGGGAGCTCCATCGTTTGGTTCAGTACTCAACTGGGCTTTAGCAATTCGCCGTGGCGGGTTCGAAACGTTCGCTGGAATCTGGATCACGTGGAGATCCTGGTTGGTGGCCCTGAAGCCGCTGAATTTCAATTAACAATCACCCCCCTTGGTGCCAAAAAATCGGCCTTTATCACGACGCGACACTTGGCGCTGGCGCATTCTGGTAGGTCCTTGCCTCAAGAAATTCCCGCAGTTTTAAAAGACGCCTTTGAAAAGAACCTCGCCCCCTTAGATTTCAACGGGTTGCTGCAGTTGCTGGACACTGATCCAGATAAACAGCCTCTGCAACCACCTAGCGTTGCTTCACCGCTTGGTCAGGGGCAACCAACTGGTCAGCTTGATACTTGGGGTGTCGGCGATTCTTGGGCCGATTTTGTGGCAGCAGGCGAGGTCGCCCGCGCCCGCCTAGATTCGGTGGAACCTACCAAGTTGTTTCGATTTATCCAACATGGCGAGTCAGAATGTGCCCAGGTCTTACCAAAGGGTCCTGGTCCCATAGTGGAAATGGTCGACTACCCTTGGGAAGACAGGATCAGAGGCCGTGGTGAATTGCCTTACAGCAACCTGCGATCCGGCCTGCCGACCGAAGATGAGCCACTGATTACAACTGATCTTACTGAAACCGATGTGGTGGCTGGAAATCCCAAAAAGCTGACAGACATCCTTGAGCACGCCATCGCCAAGGGCGACTCAGATAAAAGAACCATCTTGTTTTCAAACACTTGTGTCCCAGTTGTTGTTGGTGAAGACGTAGAATCAGTTGTTCGTCGCTATTCTGAAAAAAGTCCCGTTCCGTTGCTGTTTCTGACTGTTACCCCCAGATCCATGCTGAATATCTTCAACGATCTGCTGGTTGTTCGCCGCAAGCAAGCCGAATCTGCAGCGGGTGCACCACCCAAAGACACCATCAATTTGATTGGTTACCCTGAAAGCCGTGCTGTAAACGAGCTTATCGAGATGCTTTCGCTTTTTGGGATCAAACTAAACATTCGCTTTATCCCAGACATCTTAGAAGAATTGATTGACATGCTGCCTAATGCAGCCCTCAACGTGGTGCTCCCAAACAGCATGTGGGATAACCTGTACGAGCAGCTGCTTCAGGAATCGAAAATTCCCTACATCAAGCCTACTGCGCCATGGGGAATCGCAGGCACCCTTGCCTGGATTCGCCAGATTCTGGAGGCCCTTGGTCACGGTGAACCAGACCCATCCGTCTGGAACAACTACTTGTCGCAATTTCAGGCACAATGGGACGAGGCATCAGCTAGGTGCCAAGGACAAAGGCTTGGTTTTGCCCTTAGAGGCAGGGATATTCACGTGCTGACTGACCCTTCCAACACTTGGGGGGTTTCTCTGATCGCCCAATTAGAAGAGGCCGGGTTTGGCCTTGATATCCTGCTTTTGCTAAAGGATGCAAACGATGCCAAGAACAGGGCAGGGCAGGTAAATGCCATGTTTACCTATCCGCAACGTCATGTATTCAAAGGTTTTATGACCATGGAGATGCTGCGCCAGCGGCTTGCCGACTCGACTGCCAAGGCATTTTATTCGGTTCACACGTTTGACTGGCGCCTGACTGAGGCTGGCAAAAACCGCTTTTCGGTTCAGCATTTTGAGCTTGGGGTGCCAGGCGCCATCCGCACCATGAACAGGTTGGCGGATCTGTGTAACACCACGCTTTACCAAGAGTATAGACGCTTTTTTGCCAGGACTGAGGGTGGCAATTTGGTGCACCAAGGCTGGAGGTACAGATGAGCGGGCAGAAGCCTGTTACATCAGATTATTCCCAAAGGATTACATGGTCTTTCCTGATTGGAATCTATTTGGCGGTTAATGCCATTCGAGACCTGTTTCTTTTGGTTGAGGGGCCCGACTGCGCCCACATGAAGACACAATTTGTACAAGGAAATCACGACTGGTTGGCTAATCTGACAAATGTTTCAGGTTTTCATAGGGTTGCCAACACTGGAATCCACCCTTCATACATGACTAGGTCTCGCGAGGAATCAATCACCGAGATCTTGCTGCGAATCGCTTCTCACGCCGAGGTTGGGGGAGTTTTGCTGACCTCCATGCCTATGGCGTACATCACTGGGGCCGACTATGAGCGCCTGTGTCGCGACGTTTTGAACAAGACAGGTCGCCAGGTAATCAACGTTCCCGGAAAGTCGTTAAGCGGTGATTGGGCCGACGGTTATGCCGAGTCATTGTTTGCCTTGGCCCGACAAATCAATTTGCCCGAGGTTCAAAAACCCTTGGACCCCAAGAAAGTGGCCATCATTGGATACCTTTATGACCGCAACGAGGCAGATCACCAGGCAAATCTGGAGCATTTAACTGACCTGCTTACTAGAATGGGCCTCCAAGTTGTCTCCATATGGCTAGACGGCGGCTATTTCTCGGAGCTTTCAAATGTGGCCGAGGCTGGAACTTTAATCTCGCTGCCATACGCTCGTAAAGCCGCCAACTGGCTGTCCAGGCGCACTGGCGCCCAAGTTGTCGAAACTGAGCTTCCATTCGGACTTACCGCCACTCAGCACTGGCTGCAGGTAATCGCCAAGGCGACCGGCTGCGACGAGCAACCCGTCATCGAAGAAGAGCTTGGCAAGGTGTTGCCCTCGCTGGAATGGGTTGCCCCCTTCGTTTTTCAAGGACGTCGCTTTGGCTATATAGGCGACCCATGGCTTTTGCCTGGGATTAACGACACCGCCGCCTTGCTTGGTGCCAAGTTGACATGGGCAGTTTTGACAAATCCCAAAGCTCAAAGCGCAAAGTCAGCCAAGCTTCTAAGTCCTGAAACCCACGTCAAGATCTGGCCAAGGGCAAGACAGCTAAAAGACTTTTTAGCAAATCTACCTGTGGATGCTAACGCCGATGTGGTGGTGATGAATGATGCAGGGGTAGGCATCATAGACGCCCCATGGGTTGGGCTTGGCTTTCCTTCGAGCTTTTCTCATCGCCTTTATCGCCGCCCATTTTTCGGCTTTCAGGGATTTTTGGCCTTGGTGGACTCGCTTGCAGACCAGATCAGGCGCAGGGAGATTGTCCTACCTAAGACCGCCCTTTAGATGACGCACTGGAGACCGGCCTGTGGCACAGGGCAACGACAATCGCTTGGCTCGTTTCGCCCAGTTTTTGGGACGCGCCGGTTTTTTTATCGCCCAACTAAAAGCCAGTGGCCGCAATCTGACAGCCACGTTGGTTGGCAGCACAGGTCAATTCATACTCGCCGAGATTTGCTTCAGTGATGGCGAGCACTTGACGACCTACGACGCAACTGGTTTAAACTGCGAAGACCAGCACAAACTGCAAATCTTAGCCAATATTATCAAGCACCTTAGTCAACGACTGCCAAACGATTGGGGCGACGAAGAACTGTTCGTAAACCAAGACTTACGCGTAGTTTTGACAATGACCCAAGAACTGGCGTCAAACTGGGTCCCAGTCCTGCAGTTGATAGATTTTTTAGACGTGTCCAGAAGGCATGATCAGCCACTTACCCTTTATTGGCCAGACCCAAACAAATCTCAAACCCCTTTGATTCCCCTGTCCAAAATCACCAAGTTTCCGCCTCTTGTCAGAAAACTGATGGGAGACCGAATACTGGTAAACAGCCGTCTTGGAGAGCCGCTTTGCGTATTTACCAGAGTCCTGGAAACGGCCCTTCTTAAACCTGACACCTACAAAAAGAGCACCCACAATGACATGGTCTTTGGTCCCCTGTGCCAATCATGTGCGCTTGGGAACATCTGCTCAGGCATGACCAAAGCGGCTGCCAGCGAATTTGGCTGGGAAGGCATGATCCCCTTTTCCATACCCAATTGGGCGGACCCTGCGCAGACCAAGCCCGCAGAAGCTAACTGGGACCTAAAACTCTGGTGGCTGCTGGCTGACAGGCCAGATGCATCAATAAGGCTTGAAAAGGTCCTGCCAATCACCACAACAATTGCATGTCACTACCCATGGACCAGGCTTGAAATCCACGAAGGAGGCAGCTTTGGCCCTTGTTGTGCCGACTACTTGGTAGCCCCCGGGCCTAGAGGCAGCACACGCACTGCAGACACCTTGTGGCAAAGCCCTTTCATGGCCAGCGTCCGCGAAGCCATGGCATCTGGTGCCCATTTGCAGACCTGTCGCCAAAGCTGCCCTGTTTTGGTTGGCAAGACGGCCCAACTTCAGAACCTGGTAATCAGAGGTGGCTCGCCCGAAATCGTATCCACCTGGATAAAGCGCATTAAATCCATTCTAAAAGGTGACCCCAAACCAATCCAGCCACCTGCAACCCTTTGTTTTTCTGCATCATCGCGTTGTAACTACAACTGCATAATGTGTGATTGTGGTGAAAGGGGCACCCTAGATGATCAACCAGACCCAGCCTTTTACGACCAGATAACCTCTTGGGCAAGCTCAGGCATCGAGCTCGAAGTAAACGGTGGAGAACCGCTTGCTTCACCACGCTTTGTGAAATTCTTGGACGACTTGGCAAACCAACAAAACCCAAAGCCAATAGTCGGCCTAATAACCAACGGTTCGCTTTTAACCCCAAAGAACTTCTCCAAATGGGCCCCAATCCTTAGGGGGGTTGTTGTCAGCGTTAACGCCGCCACAAGCGAAACTTACAAGGCCGTCAACAACGGCGCCCCCATGGAACTGATCAAAAAGAACCTCGCCCATATGGCCAAGCTTCGCTCCAACGGCCAGTATCAAGGCGGCCTTGCCTACAGCATGGTCCTGCTAAAGGCAAACTTGCACGAATTGCCCGCCTTCATCGACTGGACACTTGATGACCAAGTCGACGCCAGAGTCTTGCTGCCAATTGGTAATCGCAACAATCAAAGCATCTTGACCGATCCAGAACTGATGGCCAAAGCCATATCCATGCTAAACGCAGCAGCTATCCTTTTAAGTGGTTCCCTAGATGAACGTCAGGCAAAGCAGATTCAAGCCCTATCTGACATTTTGGCTGACAGGCTAAACAAAGGAATCGTGGAGCCGCTGTGACCACGGCAATCCCTTGACCACAGCGGCCCACTGAATCCTTAGCCTACCTTGATCTCAATGCTTCGAGGCTTGGTCTCAGCCCGCTTTGGCAGGCGCAGGGTCAGGATACCGTCCTTGTGCTCAGCCGTGATCTTGGCTGGGTCAACATAGTTTGGCATCGTAAACGCCCTTTGGAACTTGCCATAAAAGCGCTCAATTCTAAGATAAGCATCCTTGGCCTCAGCATCAGGCAGCTTCTTCTCGCCTTCAATGGTCAAGATGCTGTCTTCAACCCTAACTGCGACGTCATCGGCCTTAACACCAGGCAGCTCCACGCGCAAGACAACCTCTTCCTCGTTTTCCAGGATGTCAACCGCCACTGAACAGCTCTCCTGGGTCAAAGTCCTGGCAGGCACCGAGTGCCTAAACAGGCGATCCACTTCCTCATGCAACTTCTCAAATTCGCGCATAGCATCCCATCGTTGAATAGACATTTTTACCTCCCTCAATGAATCTTTGATAATTGTTATAACTTAGCGGAACGGTTGACTTATTTCAGCCATTTCCGTTACGTTTACTAATATGTGGCCAATAAACGGTTAGTCAAGGGGGGTCGCTTTTAGCAACAAATTATCCCGTTAAAACCTGGTGTTACATGACCTGTTCTCCAAGCGGCATGCTTGCGTCACCCCCAAAGGTCACTTAATCAACAATTTTCACTCACCCCGTCTTTACTCCTTGACGATTTCGCCCAGCCCGGATAGCTTTGCTTGGGTGTTGATTTACGGGTAAAAACGATGGCAAAAGAACAGCCCAGGCCCAAATCCTGGAAAGACGATCCAAACAATGACAAGCCTGTATGGATAGGGCTTGGTGTTGTCATAGGTTTTCTACTTATCTTGCTGGCAATCGGCACAACAATGCGGCCCTAGCGCGCCACAGGAGGTACCATGGCCCAGGACTTCAAGCCTTACGTAGATCCAAAGACTAATATGAAGGAATTGACACTGCCACCCCTGATTTTGGGTGCAATCATGGCAGTTGTCCTTGGTGCGGCCAACACTTACCTTGGACTCAAGGCAGGTATGACCGTCGCCGCAGCCTTCCCCGCCGCCGTCATCTCAATGGCTGTTTTGCGAGCCTTTCGAGGTAACATCCTAGAAGAAAACATCGCCCGTACCACCGGGGCCGTCGGCGAGGCGCTTGCCGCCGGTGCCATTTTTACCATTCCAGCCTTCATCATTGTCGGGGCATGGGATGACATGGCCTTGTTTTCTGCAAATTGGTTCATGGCGACCAGCCTTTTGATGGTTGGCGGTATCCTAGGTGTAATGCTGATGATCTTGCTGCGCCGCACCTTCATGGAAGACACTTCGCTTCCCTTCCCAGAAGCTGTTGCCTGCACGGAAATCGTCAAAGCAGGGCAGGGCGGTCAAACTGGTGCTGGCTCTGTCTTTGCGGCCATGGGAATAGCCGGCTTAATCGAGTTCTTCAAAAACCCCAACGGAATCCCATTTATCGGAGGTTCTGCAAGGGGTGCGTTCAAGCTGGGTAGCAATTCAAATGGGGCCTTCCCGTATTTTACCCCCGAGCCCTCGCCAGCATTTTTGGCGGTTGGTTACATCATTGGCCCAAAATATGGCGCCATCACAGCCGCTGGCGGAATTTTTGGATGGCTGTTTTTGATGCCCATCCTCTTGTATGTCATGTCGTTGCAAGATGCCGGCTTTGGAACTCAAGTTAACACCATAGTCACGAACGGTGACTGGCAGGCCTTGTTTGCTGGAACCTCTGGTTTTGTCGGGCTAACAAAGCTTTACAACGATAACATCAAGATGATCGCCATCGGAGCGATGATCGTCAGTGCCTTTTATACCCTGTTCAGGATGCGCGGCAACTTGGTCTCTGGGATTGGGCGTTCATTCAAGTCACTTGGTGGCGCTGGCAGCGCGGGAACAGATGAAATTCGAACTGAAAAGGACCTGGATTTTCGCCTGGTGATGCTAATTATTGGCTTGATGGTCTTGGCCATGCTGGGCCTTTACATGCTTTTGTGTGGCTCTTTTGTAGTGTCATTGGTCGTTACCATTGTGATGGCAATCATGGCCTTCTTGTTCGCAGCGGTGGCTGGCTTCTTGGTTTCCATCATCGGTTCTTCCTCCAATCCAATCTCCGGGCTGACTTTGTCGACCCTGCTTATTGCGGCTGGCTTGCTGGTCCTGCTTGGCATGGGTGGTGGTTATCTTGAAGATGGCGAAAACATGTCCGAGCAGATGAAGACCGGCGTTCTTGCGGTTTTAGGCGTGGCTACCGTTGTTTGTTGTGTTGCAGGCGTTGCCGGTGACATGGCCCAGGACTGGAAGGTCGGACACTTGCTCGGTGGAACCCCTTGGCGTATGGAAATCGGCGGTTTCGTAGGTGTCATCGCCGCGTCCCTGTTCCTGGTTTCTATCATTACCCTGCTTCATAAGACGACCCCAGGTGGAATTGGTGGCGATTTGTTGCCAGCACCTCAAGCCGGTCTGATGGCAACGACAGCTAAAGGTATCATTTCAGGCCAGCTTCCATGGGAATTGATCCTGATGGGCGCCGCGTTGGCAGTTGGACTAATTTTCGTTGGCCTACCAAGCCCAATGCTTGTCGCAGTAGGTATGTACCTGCCTTTCCCAACCATCATGGCGATTTTCACTGGTGGCATAATCCAGTGGATTGGCGCTAGGATTGCAAAGAAAATGGGTGCCAAAGACGACAAGGACCTGGAAAATGTCTCCAACCGCGGCCTGCTTGTTGCTTCTGGCTTTGTGGCAGGTGAAGCTCTGATCGGCATTGTTTTGGCCATCTTAGTGACCGCAAATATCAAGATAATCGCTGATCCGCCCGCTTGGTTTGGCATGAAGTGGGTCGGTGGTGTGGTCATTGTTGCGCTCGCGGCTTACCTGATTGTAAGCTCCCTGAAAGCGCTAAAGAAGTAAGGCCATTTGAGAGGTCCAAATGCATAAACTGCTGTTACCTTTGTTGTTAATGGGCGTGGTGTTTGCCGTTGCATGTGGCGGAACATGTGAAAACTACTGTGAAGGTGGCCTGCTCTATGTCTGGGACAAGAACTGCTCAAAAACCACCTTTGAAGGCTGTCCCCTCGGTACCGCCTGTGTAGATGGAGCAACCAAGTGCTACCCAGAACCAATCGAACCATGCGCAAGCAGAGGCGTGGTAATCCCCGAGGGTGGTCGCAATTGCGATGCGTCCGGCACCCGACCTGGCACCTGCCAACCCGACGGTTTCATGTTGTGGGATGCGGACGGCGCAGTCTGCACCGATGACAGAGGTGGCTCAAGTTGTGAGTACGCCACCAGGGGCGCAGACGGAGAAGGCCCCTTCTTGGCCGAGTGCGCAATTTCCAGGCTAATTAAAAGAGAGTGCACCTTCACCGCAGACCAACCCAGCTATTCCTGTCAAAACAATCTGTTAATCCGATGTGGGGAGATTGGGGCCTGGGTCATAGATCTGGATTGCTCGGCTGAAGGAAAGGAATGTCGCAACGCACAGTGCGTTTCAAAATGAACTGCGGTCTACTGCTATTAAGAGTCGTAATCCTGTGAATTAATCGGAAATAATCAGCCCTCTACGTTCTAGCAGAGGTCTTACCTCGGGGGCTCGTCCTCTGAAGTTTTGGTACATTTCAGCAGAATCTTTAGTGCCGCCTAATTCCAAAATTTCCTTGCGAAAACGCGTGGCCACATCCTTGTTGAAAATATCGCCTGTTTCCTGGAAAGCAGCAAAGGCGTCCGCATCCAAAACCTCAGACCACATGTAGCTGTAGTAACCAGCAGAATAGCTACCAGAACCGCCAAAAATGTGGTTGAAATAGGTCGAGCGATAACGGGGCAAGATCTCAGAAATCAAACCAATTTTCTCAAGCGCAGCCTTCTCAAATTCCGCGGTGGAAAGTGTCGTAGCCTCGGTCAATTCATGCCAAATCATGTCCAAAAACGCCGCCGCCAGATACTCGACAGTTGCAAACCCCTGGTTATGTTTGGAAGCCGCCTGAACCTTTTCCACCAGCTCAATAGGCATAGGTTCGCCAGTTTTGTAGTGCTTTGCATAAATAGCCAGCATCTCTGGTTCTAATACCCAGTTTTCGTTAACTTGCGATGGCAATTCAACAAAATCCCTTGGCACCCCAGACAACGACGAGTACGGCACCCTAGCCACCAAAGAATGAATCCCATGTCCCAACTCATGGAACAAGGTCTCAGTCTCATCCAACGACAAAAGCGCCGGAGTATCATCCGTAGGACGTGTAAAGTTGCCCACATTCACGACAATCGGCCTGACATCCTTTCCATCAACCACACGCTGGGCCTTGTAGCGACTGGACCAAGCCCCAACCCGCTTTCCAGGCCTTGGATGATAATCCCCTAAAAACAGCCCCAGATGAGAGCCATCTTGGTCCTTAACTTCCCAAGCCAAGACGTCCGGGTGATACAGCTTCAGGTCATAAACGGGGGTAAAAGTAAGCCCATACAGTCGATTAGCCAGCTCAAACGCACCCTTAAGGACGTTATCCAACTGGAAATACTGGCGCAATTCCGAAGTGTCTATCCCAAACTCTTCCTTACGAACTTTTTCAGCATAGTAGTGCCAATCCCAAGGGTTTAAGTCCCCTTTCAGCCCATCTTTTCGTGCCAAGGCAAGATACTCAGCCGCCTCTTTTTGCGCCACAGCGATTGCAGGTTCCCAAACCTGGTTCAAAAGATCCATAACATTGGTCCCAGTCTTGGCCATGCGGTCATCCAGCACAAAGTCCACCCAACTCTTAAACCCAAGCAGTTGGGCCTTTTCAATGCGCAGCTTCACAATCTGAGCCACAATCTCGTTGTTGTCATGCTGATTTCCGTTATCACAGCGCTTTGCATAAGCCTCTATGACCTTCTTTCTAAGCTCAGGTTTGGTTGATTGCTGGACAAATGGCCACATGCTTGGATATGACAGCGTAACAAGCCATTTTCCTTGATGTCCTGCCTTGGCAGCATCTTGTGCGGCAGTGGCAACCGTTGACGCATCCAATCCCGCTAGGTCGTCCTTGGATTCCAACAGCAGCCCAAAGGCATTAGTCTCGGCCAAAAGGTTGTCACCAAAATGTACTCCAAGGCCTGCTAACTTCAGATTAATCTCCCTCAAACGCCTTTGAGAATCTTCATTTAGCTTCGCTCCAGCGCGCACAAACGACTTGTAAGTCTCCTCGATCAGTCGCAGATCAACTGGTTGAAGCCCCAATGACGCACGGGCCTCATAAACGGCGCTAACCCTTTCAAATAACTTGGGATTCAAATAGATATCGTCCCTTAAAGCAGCCGTTAAAGGTGCAACCTCTCTGGCAATCGCCTGAATCCCAGGTGTAGTTTCAGCAGACTGCAGGTTGTAAAAAACCAGCAAGACCCTTTCTAGCAAGCTACCTGTTAAGTCCAAGGCCACGATAGTGTTGTCAAATGTAGCCGCGTCTTTGCAGTCCGCAATTGCCAGCACCTCTTTTTTCTGAGCATCGATTCCAGCCTGAATCGCAGGTAAAAAGTGCTCTTCCTTGATCAAATCAAAAGGCGGCAATTCAAAAGGCGTAGTCCACTTGGCGAAAAATGGGTTATCCGCCCGTTCTTGATTCACGTTGGTCTCCACAACCCCATCTCCCATAGTATGCTTACAGCCCACAAAGGCTCCAAAGACCATAGGCATCAAAGCAACTGATAAAACGATTCTTTTCACTATGCACTCCATGCTATTTCAGTCCCCAAGACCTTAACACGAAACCCTCCTAAAATCATCAGCGGGCCTTATAACAGTAAATCGTCGTCGTGATTTGACAACATCAAGGCTTCGGATCCTTCAGGTCCTTAAACGCGCTAGACCGTTTTGGGTTGTACCTTAACAACTCCCAAACCGCCTGATTACCGCCCTTTTTTTGAGCCCCCAGCAGTTTTTGTAGTTCATCACCTTTGGGCCTTCCAGATAGGGTAGGTCGCCACTCAAAGTGAAAGATCTCGGTAGTTTGAATAGGACCTAGCCAAAGCAGCCCAAGTTCTTCACCAAGTCGCCCAACAGTATCCCACGCCTTTTTCTCGCGACCGCCTGCTTCATAAGCCTTCCTAGCCGAAGTCAGCCCCTTGTGGTGCATCAGATTTACATCCACAGCCAGCCCAAAGGAATGCAGCCCAACCTTTTTTACTGTCTTGGTTTTTTTGGACCGCTTCCCGTCTTTATCACGCACAACGCCCTTTTTCGTCCCAGCCGTGTGCGGACGAACCCCACTAATTACCTTGATTTCAATCCCAAGCTTTTTCGCCCTTATCACCAGTTGCTGCGTGGCATCAGCCAAAACTGGATGAAGCGATTTCAACATTTTAAGCCGAGCTGGCCCATAAACCTGGTCCACCATCTCTTGGTCAGTAGGCCGGTAGATATAGCAGAGCCCAACATCAGGGTCTTCGTACTTGGCAAACAGCAATGGCAGCGCTTCAAGCCTCGAATCCACCGCAAAGGGGCAGTATCGCCACTGGTGGACCAATTCCCCAGGATACTTCTTCCTAGGTGGTGCGTCTGTGGTCTCCAAGATCTGAACCTCGCCCTTTTCATTAAAGTCCAGCAAAATCCGCTTGTCACCTTCACAAACATGAACGTTGCGGGCATACCATTTTGTGGTTCGCTTACACCCCTTTCCCATAAAGAAAACATAGGGATTGGGCCCAATTTCAGGCTTGGCGCTAGGCGACGGAATGCAGCTTAGGATTGCATCGAGGGTAACTTCCGACGCGTCATCATCTGAATCACGAAGGATGTCATCCAAAGTAATGTCCCTTTGGGCAGAGGTCGTGCTACAAGCCATAAAGCTAGATGCAAGCAAAACGATTCCAAGCTGCAGCGCCCCTGACCCCGTTCTTTTCACCAAAGCCCCTCTCCAGACGTCCACCAATGTATACCACGCAAAGCTAAACCATGTCACCAAAGTCACGGTGCATCATCTGTAATTTTTATGTCCGACCTGTAACTCCTCGATAAAACTTGATGAAAATTTTGGCACGCCTATTGCTTCTTCCTTGACTCCGCCGACGGCCCGCGTCACAATGTTGTTGACGCAGACTTTGATTTCTTAATGCCCATAAACTTTAAAGGGGGACGCAATGAAACGGTTCAAATTTGGTTTACTTATGTTTACTCCGGTGTTGGCCTTCGTTTTGCTTGGCTGTGGCGATGACAACCCCAACTCACCTGGTGATGACCCTGAGGTACCTGCACAGGCGCTAAGTCTTGACTGGACCAAGGCTGCGGCTTTGACCGCTGCCGCAGACTGTGAGCAGGCTGAAGAGTGGATCGAAGAAGCCTTTATCAAAGAGATGATTCTGGGTGTTGAGCACAACCGTCGTTGCGCCTTGGATTATGGAGCATGTGGCTTGGTCAGTACTGACATGGCAGGCGCTGAGCCCCCGTCTGAGGAGGGCGCCGAGAAGGGGACTGGTAGTGAGGATAAGGACACGCCTGAAGATTACAGCGAGACTAACGTTCAGGTCGAGGGCGTTGACGAAGCCGACAAGGTCAAGACTGATGGTAAACACATCTATGTGCTTAGCGAAAATGACCTAGTCGTGCTTAAGTCCTGGCCAGCAGCCGAAACGCAAGAGCTTGGCCGTATCAGATTAGATGGCTATCCAAACAACTTTTTCCTGAAGGGCGACAAAGCCATCGTGTTGGCCTACGCCGAACTGCACGAAGTGGTGGATGATGTGCCCGTAATCGATTACAAGGACGACGGCACATCTATTCCCGGAGCTGAAGATCCAGGTGCATCTGATGGTGGCGCAGCTCCCAAAGAGCCATCAGACGCAGGGGATGATCGTGCCTACTATTACTATGATTACCGCCCAGTGACTGTTGTGACTGTCATCGATCTTTCGGACAAGGCGAATCTAAAGGTCGAGAAAACCTACATCTTTGATGGTTCCGAAATGGACAGCCGCCGCATTGATGACAAGGTTTACCTTGCACTGAACAGATACATCAACATGTATCTCAGCTACTGGCCGGAAGACTTGTTAGGCCCATACTATAATCGAGATAACTGGCCCACTTCCGACGTAATTAATGCTGCCTTTGATCAATTAATCGAGCGCAACACCGAGTTGATCAAGGCCAAAACGCTGGCTGATTGGCTTCCAATGGGATGGGTTGCTCAAGGTGGCGAAAAGGCCAGCTTTAATGACGGTCAAAGCCTTGGCTCCTGTGAAGACCTCTATGCACCAAGCGTGTTCTCCGGTCAGGGCCTGCTAAGCCTTGCAACCCTGGATGTTGAAACTGGTAAGGTTGCCGCATCCACAATCCAGGGTGAATGGGGTAACGTGTATGCCAGCCACGAGGCTGTTTATGTTGCTTCAACCAACTGGGGTTTTTATTGGTGGTGGGATGGCCAAGAGGATTTCCCCGCCATCCAGACTCACATTCACAAATTTGCCTTTAATAAGAGTGGATTCGCCAATTACGCCGCCTCCGGCAAGGTTTTGGGCTATGCCATCAATCAGTTCGCCTTTGATGAGTACGAGGGCAAACTGCGTGTAGCCACTACAGACGACAAGGGTTGGTGGAACAATGGCAAATCTGAAAGCCGCGTCACCGTTTTGGAGGAAAAGGGTGGTGAGCTTGCAGAAATCGGTGTGATAGCTGGATTGGGGCTTGGTGAACGGATTTATGGCGTGCGTTTCATTGGTGACCAAGGCTACGTAGTGACCTACAAAGAGATTGATCCACTTTATGTCATTGACCTTAAAGACCCCACCAATCCAACAGTTGCTGGTGAGCTTAAGATTCCGGGCTATTCTTCCTATATTCATCCACTGGAAGACGGCTTTTTATTGACTGCTGGACGTGATGGCGACGATCTAGGCAACGTTGGTGGCGTCAAGATCGAAATTTTCGACGTGACCGACCCCGCGAATCCAAGGAGCGTGACAAAGGCCGTTATTGGCGATGGCTGGAACACCTGGAGCGATGTTTTGTGGGATCACAAGGCGTTCAACTTCTTTAGGGCTCGCAATCTGCTGGCCATTCCAGTCAGCGGCTGGGTTGATTCTGGTGATTATTGGGGCTACAAATCCGTGCTGGCGCTGTTTAAAGTGACCAAGGACGAGATCGAAACCCTGCCGACTATCAGCCACATGAGCTTCTTTGAAGACTTTGGTGGCAATGACCGTTGTCATGGCTACTACGGCTACTGGCGGGCTCAGATCTATCGCAGTGTATTTGTTGAAGATTACGTGTACAGCTTGAGCACTCTTGGTATGCAAGTTCACGATACCCGTGATTTTGAACAGGGCTCTGTTGCCGAGCTAATTCTGCTGGATCAAGAGTCCTTCCCACGCTACGATTGGGAAACCTGCTACGACTACTACTAGTCCCAAGTTTCCAAATTTAGTCCCAGCCCAGTAATCCTCATCCCCCGCTTCTGCTCCTGTCCCTGCCCCTGCCCCCGTCCCTGTCCCCGCTCCTGCAAAATCAACCATGTCACCCGTGTCATGGCGAGTCAGTCGAAACTTTTCGGCTTTGCGCCTAACACCTGAATAACACAGAGCTTTGATTTTGGCACGCCAATTGCTTCTTCCTTGACCCCGCCGACGGCCCGCGTCACAATATCGCTGACGCGGACTTTGATTCTTAAAAGCCCGAAAATTTTTAGGGGGATGTTATGAAACGGTTCAAATTAGGTTTACTGGTGCTTACTCCAGTGCTGGCTTTCGTGTTGCATGGTTGTGCAGACAGCGATGGCCTACCTGGTGAATCGATGAATCTTGACTGGTCCAAGGCCGCTGCTTTAACCGCTGCCTCAGACTGCGCCCAAGCTGAAGAGTGGATTGAAGAGGCCTTCATCACACAAATGGTGCTGAACGTTGAGCGCAACCGTCGTTGTGCCTTGAGTTCTGGAGGGTGTGGCTGGGGTCTTGGCGATGTAGCCTTTGACGAAGCCTTCACACAGACTAGCAACGCGGATCAAACTAACACTGAAGATAAGGACACGCCTGAAGACTTCAGCGAGACTAACGTTCAAGTCGAAGGCGTGGACGAAGCCGACAGAGTTAAGACTGATGGTGTCCACATCTACGTGATAAGCGACCAAGACCTAGTTGTGCTTAAGTCTTGGCCAGCAGCTGAAACGCAAGAGCTTGGGCGTATCAGACTGGACGGGTATCCAAGCAAGTTTTTCCTTAAGGGTGACAAGGCCATAGTGATGGGCCAAACCAACCTTTACTCAGTCGTAGATGGCATACCTGAAAAAGACGATGATGGCCCAGATACACGCCCCGCATTCCCAGGTGATTATCCCGGTGGTTATTCGGAAGACTACCATCGTGATTACCGCCCAGTTACTACAGTGACAATCGTAGACCTCTCGGACAAGGCTGAACCAAAGGTTGAAACAACCTACATCTTTGATGGTTACGAGATTGACAGCCGCAGCATCGACAACAAGGTCTATGTCGCATTGAACAGGTACATTGAGATTTATCTCGAATACTGGCCGGAAGATTCATCCGGATGGTACTATGATCAAGATCAACGCATCGCAGAGGATGTGATTAACGCTGCTTTTGACAAATTGATCGAGGAAAACATCCGGATAATCAAGTCCGGAACGCTGGCAGACTGGCTTCCAATGGGGTGGGTCGCTCAAGGTGGCGAAAAGGCCAACTATGAGGACGGCCAAACTCTTGGCTCCTGTGAAAACCTCTATGCACCAAGCGTGTTCTCCGGCCAGGCGTTGCTGAGCCTTGCAACTTTAGACTTGGAGACTGGCAATGTCGAGGCATCTACAGTCCAAGGCGAATGGGGTAACGTGTATGCCAGCCACGAGGCTGTTTACGTTGCTTCCACAAACTGGGGTTTTTATTGGTGGTGGGAAGATAAAGAGGATTTCCCCTCCATCCAGACTCACATTCACAAATTTGCCTTTAATAAGAGTGGATTCGCCAATTACGCCGCTTCAGGTAAGGTTTTGGGCTATGCCATCAATCAGTTCGCCTTTGATGAGTACGAGGGCAAACTGCGTGTAGCCACTACGGACGACAAGGGTTGGTGGAACAGCGATAAGTCTGAAAGCCGGGTCACCGTTTTAGAGGACAAGGGTGGCGAGCTTGTAGAAATCGGTGTGGTAGCTGGATTGGGCCTTGGTGAACGGATTCATGGTGTGCGCTTCATTGGTGACCAAGGCTACGTCGTGACCTACAAACAGGTTGATCCACTCTATGTCATCGATCTTAAGGACCCCACCAATCCAACAGTTGCTGGTGAGCTTAAGATCCCGGGCTTTTCTTCCTATATTCATCCACTGGAAGACGGCTTTTTGTTGACTGCTGGTCGTGATGGCGATGATGACGGCAGCGTTGGTGGCGTCAAAATCGAAATATTCGATGTGACCGACCCCGCGAATCCAAAGAGCGTGACAAAGGCCGTTGTTGGCGATGGCTGGAACACTTGGAGCGAAGCTTTATTTAACCACAAGGCGTTCAACTTCTTTAGGGCTCGCAATCTGCTGGCCATTCCAGTCAGTGGCTGGGTTGATTCTGATGATTTTTGGGGCTACAAATCCGAGCTGGCGCTGTTTAAAGTGACCAAGGACGAGATCGAAACCCTGCCGACTATCAGTCACATGAACTTCTTTGAAGACTTTGGTGGCAATGACCATTGTGGACGCTACGGTGGTTATTGGCAGGCTACGATTTATCGCAGTGTATTTGTTGAGGATTACGTGTACAGCCTGAGCACTCTTGGCATGCAAGTTCACGATACTCGCAATTTTGAGCAAGGATCTGTGGCTCAGGTTACACTATTGGATGCAGGGTCGTTCCCATACTTTAACTGGGACGCCTGTGGTGGTTATTAGGAGGTTAACATGAGGACTCGCATAGCACATTTGGTATTGTTGATCCCGCTCATAGCTTGGGCAGGATGTTTCGGCGCTTCGGATAATCCCCAGCTTGGTGATGACCCAGGTGGAAATACAAATGAGGACGTTATTCAACCGGAACAGGATATAAAGGACGACAGCAATAAAGATGACAGCATCGAGCCAGATCCGGTGGACGATTCAGAGCGGATGAATTGGACACGGAAGGCTGCTTTAACTACCGCCGCAAGTTGCGAAGAGGCAGAGGACTGGATCGAAGAGGCCGTCATCACCGAGATGATTATTACAGTGGAACAAAATCGGCGATGTGCGCTAAGCACTGATGGATGCGGTTATCCTTATCCTGAGTACGGATACGCTGATTCTGGTGTTACGGAGCCTAGTGTAGACGATGAGGCAGGTGGAACCTCTGATAAAGAAACCCCTGAAGACTACAGCGAGACCAACACTCAAGTTGAAGGTGTTGACGAGGCTGATACTGTCAAAACTGATGGGAATTACATCTATGTGCTCAGCAATAACGACCTTGTTGTTGTCAAGTCCTGGCCTGCCCGCGAAAGCGAAGAAGTTGGGCGAGTTACCCTGTCTGTCAATCCAATGAACTTCTTTTTGAAGGACAACCAAGCAATCGTTTTAGGAAGCGCAAATCTGCACGATTTGGTCGAAGGGGTTCCAACTGGCGAGCGTGATCAGGGAACTGAGCCTGCTGGTGGTGGGACTGATATAGACGCTGCCATGTCTGAATCTGAAGGCGCTGAAAGCGAATATCCGGACTACTACTATGACTACAGGCCTGTGACCACCCTTACTATCGTTGACCTGACTGACAAGGCGAATCCAAAAGAGGTCGAAACCAGCATTTATGATGGCTACTTGATGGATAGTCGGCGAATCGAGGCCAAGACTTACATGGCGTTAAACAAGTACATTTCATTCTATGTGCCCTACTGGCCTGATGAATTGGATTGGATTTACTATGGTTCGCAGCAAAGACCATCTCCCGAGACCATTAATGCAGCCTTCGACGCTTTGATTGAACGAAACATCAAGAAGATTAAGAGTCGGACCTTGATTGATTGGCTGCCCCACTACTGGACTGCTAAGGGTGGCGCCAAGGCCCAGTACAGTGATGGCGAGATGCTTGCCAGCTGTGAAGATCTGTACGCGCCCAGTGTCTATTCTGGTATTGGGCTGTTGGGCTTGGTCACTGTGGATGTGGATTCTGGTGATTTGATGGCCTCAATCATTCAGGGCAACTGGGGCAACGTCTATGCCAGCCTTGAGGCAGTTTACGTTGCCTCAACAAACTATTACTTCTACGACTGGTGGCGTGATGTTGAAGTTGAGGAAATTCCACCGATTTCAACTCATATCCACAAATTTGCCTTTGATGATGACGGATTTGCAAGGTACTCGGCTTCTGGCAAGGTCCTGGGTTATGCCATTAATCAGTTTGCCTTTGACGAGTACAAAGAAAACCTGCGCGTGGCTACTACCGAGGGAACCGGTTGGTGGAGCGACCAGGAAAGTGAAAGCCGAGTGACCATCCTTGAGGAAAAGGAAGGGGAACTGGTTGAAGTCGGAATGGTTGGTGGCCTTGGTAAGGGTGAGCAGATTTACTCTGTTCGCTTCATTGGCGATCAGGGATATGTTGTTACATTCCGCCAGGTTGACCCGCTGTATGTGATTGATTTGAGCGATCCTGCCGCGCCCAAAGTTACTGGCGAGCTGAAGATTCCGGGTTATTCTTCCTATATTCATCCACTTGAAGACGGCTTCTTGCTGACTGCTGGTCGTGATGGCGACGAGGAAGGACGGGTTGGTGGAATCAAGATCGAGATCTTTGATGTCAGTGACCCGAGCGATCCTAAAAGCGTTAAGACCGCCGTTATTGGCGATGGTTGGGATACTTGGAGTGATGTCCTGTACGACCACAAGGCGTTCAACTACTTCAAAGCCCGTAATCTGCTGGCCATTCCTGTAAGTGGCTGGGTTGAAACCAATGATGGTGACCACTGGGTTGGCGAGTACAAGTCACAGTTGGCCTTGTTTAAAGTCACCAAGGAAGACATTGAAGTTTTGCCATTCATCAGCCACATGGACTTCATCAATGAATTTGGTGGTAGAGATGACTGCCGTCACTATAATGGTTATTGGCAGGCCCATATTTATCGCAGCGTTTTTGTGGAAGACTATGTGTACAGCCTTAGCCGTCTTGGGTTGCTGATCCACGATACTCGCGATTTTGAGGAAGGGGCTGTTGCAAGTGTGAAGCTTCTGGATCCGGAAGAATTCGGGTACTACGAATGGGACAGCTGTGGTTACTACTAGACTAGTTCCTTAATTTCCTGCCAACAATTTCCCAAAATTTCCTGCATTCCCGGGACTTCAATCAAGGGAATTCCCTTGGACAAAGCCATGGGTACTTCTGGCATAAAGGGAATTTTTGCAACGACTTTGGCCCCTTTCTCTTCGGCTGTTTTAAGCAGATTTTGGGCGGCTTTTGGGTCAAGGTCGGCCTTGTTTAAGATGATAGCGGCTGGGATTTTAAACCAGCCAGCAAGGTCCAGCAGACGATTTAGGTCGTGTTGTGCAGAAACGCCTGGTTCTGTGACAGCTATTACGAGGTCTGTTCCACCAAGTGCGGCATGGACAGGGCAGCCAATTCCAGGTGGTCCGTCGATGAGCACATAATCAGCGCCAGTTTTGGCGGCCTGTGCTCGGCCTTCTTGGCGGACCTGGGCCACTAGTTTCCCAGAGTTGTCTTCGCCGACGTTTAAAGCGGCGTGAACCAAGGGGCCCCACTTGGTGTCGCGGACGGTCCATGTGCCGGCTTGATGTGGCTTGAAACTAAACGCGTTTGTTGGGCATACCTGGCTACATACGCCACAACCTTCGCAATCGAACTCGTCTACTACCGGCCTGAAGTCCTTTGATTCCCGAATTGCCTTGAAAGGGCATTCCCAGACACAGGTCATGCAGTTAATACATGCCTCATAATCGATTACTGCCCTGGTGCCAGCAAAAAATGGGCGCCACTGCTCGTCATCACCTGGCAGCAAAATTGCCATGTTGGCCGCGTCCACGTCTGCATCGACGATTACCTTTGGTTCTGTGGCGACTCTTGCGAGCGATGCTGTTATCGAAGTTTTTCCAGTTCCACCTTTACCACTGAGCATAACGATTTGCTTCATGATACCACCTCGCTTACGACTATCGCCTTAGCTATATTGGCGATGGCATCAGCAAATCCAGGGACCACGTCAATGGCAAGCTCCCCCCTAGCTGTGGCGACCGATATTTGAGGATCGAAGTCAATTTGTGCGACCAAGGGTGCGCCAGTAGCCTTGATTGCATCCATCATATCTCCACCTAGATTGGCTCGGTTTAACACGATTATTGGTGGGACGTTTAGTTTTTGACACACCTGAACCGCCAGGTCCAAGTCATGGACTCCAAACAGGGTAGGCTCGGTGATTAAAACAGCTATGTCGGCGCCTCGAATCGCGGTGACAGCTGGGCAAGAGGCGCCCGGAGGTGAATCTATAATTACGAGTTCCCCATCAGCAGCCTCGACGACGCCTTCGATTAGTGGGGTGGCTCTGGCCTCGCCTACATCCAGTAACCCATCGATGAAGTTGATGTTTCTGGCCATGCCATGGCGCAGATCTCCCAATTCCCTTGGCTGTAATTTCAAGGAGTTATGAGGGCATGCTTTAACGCACGCGCCACATGAATGGCAGAGTTCATCAAAGACTTGAACTCGCTCTTTCAGGGCTATGATCGCGTTAAAGGCGCATGCATCTTGGCATTTAGCGCAGCCATCGCAAAAACCTGCAAGGCGCGGGACTGGGACTGTATGTCGTGTGGTTTTTTCAAAGGTTGGTCTTAAAAACAGGTGCCCATTGGGTTCTTCCACGTCCGCGTCGACGTAGGTGACAGCTTTGCCCTGTTTTGCCCAATGAACGGCTAACGACGTTGCTATCAGAGTTTTACCAGTGCCGCCTTTTCCGCTGGCTATAGCTATCCTCATTGGCATTCCTCGTTGGGGGTGCTGGTGGTTGATTTACAGTTTTTTAAGGGTACCAGCCTGAATTTGTACTAATACTGTCTTGACGGTTTGATCGGCTGGGGCTTCATACATCGCTATTTCAGCGGCGGACAACGCGTCGAAGGCCTTAGGTCCGAAACGACCGGCGACGATGGCTTGCACGCCGTGCTTGCTGATCATTGCGGCTGCGCCTGTACCAGCTCCATGGGCCTCTTGTGCAGCTTTGTTTTCAAGGACTTCTGTAGAATTGTCCTTCGAATCGACGATTAAAAACCTAGGGGCCCGCCCAAAGTTAGGGCAAACCTGTGCGTTGAGGCCATCACCGGCCTCTATGGCGAATGCTACTTTCATTTCTTTCTCCTAATCTAATGCTTATGTCCACCACATCCGTGGCCGTGTCCCCCTTCACTGCAAGGGGCGGTTCCGGAAATATTACCGTTGAGATAATCCGCGACCACCTTGGATACTGGCCCGGAGACCCCAGTGGCCACTTCAATATCGAAGCTCTTAAATAGTTCAACGGCTCTGGCACCCATTCCGCCTGAAAGCATGACATTGGCACCAGTGTCCCTTACAAACTTGGGCAACTGGCCGGGCTGGTGGTTGTCCGCCATGGGGTTTGGGATGACTTCGCACGAGTCAATTTCACCGTTTTTGACCTTTACCAGCGCGAATGCTGGCGCATGGCCAAAGTGGTGGGCGACTTCAGAGTCAAGGCCCCGATCAGTTTCAACTGGCATCGCGATCAATTTGTCTAAGCTCATTATGTTTGCTCCTTAGCTGATTCAGCATCGCTGTCTAGTTTAGCAGAATCATCGTTGGTAGTTAAAGGGTCTGAATCAGTTTCTTGTGACGTTTGCCAACTACGCCCGTGGCCAGCTCTGCGGCCCAAGCCTTGCCCCATACCGCGTCCGGCACCCCGGCCCAAGCCTTGGCCCATACCACGTCCGGCACCTCGGCCCAAGCCTTGGCCCATACCACGTCCGGCACCTCGGCCCAAGCCTTGGCCCATACCACGTCCGGCACCTCGGCCCAAGCCTTGGCCAGCGCCTCGCCCCTTACCGCCACCACAAGGGCCAGTTCCACGCCCAGTTTTTGGTCCGTCACCCATGGGTCCTGTTCTATCGTTGCAAGGCATTGCGCTCCTCCTAAACATTTTGAAAAACAACACATCGGCGTGCGCCGTGTTATCTTATTAGTGGCATTTGCTCATAACCTTGTCAAGGGGGCGGGGCTAAAATGTCTTAATAATGGCAGCAAAATGAGCATGGAACGGCCTCGAAATGAGCATGGAACGGCCTCGAAGCGAGCATGGAACGATCTCGAAATGAGCATGAAATGACCTCAAAATGACCGTCCATTCGTGACTGAGGCTGTCATTTTTTTGGCTGGTGCTACAATCACCGTCGTGTTTGGCTGGTGCCAACTGGATTTTCGTTACTGAATCGAGAGCAGAAAATGTCCAGACCCAAAAATCCCAGGCGAATATCAGGCGGGCCCGTCGCAGCTTACTTTAAGCCACGGGGTGTGCCCATGGGTGAGCTAGAGGAGGTGATGCTTACCCTTGATGAGTTTGAGGCTCTACGACTGGCTGACCTCGATGGTATGTACCAATTGGAAGCCTCTGAAGTTATGGGTATTTCTCGCCAAACCTTTGCCAGGATGGTTGAAATAGCTCGCCATAAGGTCGCAGATGCCATCGTAAATGGGAAGGCCTTGGTCATTGGAGGAAATAGCGCCGAGGAGGGCGTTAAGTACTGTAGTACTTGCGAGCAGGTATGGGTGCATGCTGCACCTGAGGATAATCCGCCGTGCCCTGATTGTGGGCATGAGCTTGATGAAACGAGCGTTTAAACCAGGAGAGGATTGATGGAAGATAGTAAACACCCGGATTTTATTAAGGCATTTTACCTTAAGCGTGGTTTTTCCACTAGGGCGCTGCACGCTGGGGAACATTTTGGACAGCCGCACACTCCTGCCCACGTTAACCCGATTTATCAGACTTCTACTTTTGTGTTTTCAAGTGCTGAGGAGGGGGCAAAGGCCTTTGCAGGTCAGGATGACGCCTACATTTACACTAGGCTTGGAAATCCGACTGTTAAGGTCACAGAGGCCAAGCTAAACGCGCTTGAGGGTGCTGGCGTTAAGTTGGCTAATCCAGATATCAGGGTTTCAACGCTGGCCTTTTCTTCTGGAATGGCCGCGATTACTGCATCGCTGCTGGCTTGTGCCAAGGCTGGTGACGAGATCCTGCTTGGCAACGTGGTTTATGGTGCCACCGAGTCGTTGGCCTACAATGTCTTGAATAATCTAGGTATTAAAGCCTTTGATGTTGATGTGGCAAACCTGGAAGCGGTTCAAAAAGCGATTGGCGAGCATCCAAAAGCCAAGGCTATCTTTTTTGAAACTCCAATGAATCCAACTTTGGCGTTGGCTGATATCGCCGCTGTTGCCAAGATAGTGCGTCAAGTTAATCCAAACATCGTCGTGATTGTTGACAACACCTTTTCAACGCCTTATCTGCAGCGGCCTCTTGAGCTTGGTGCGGATGTGGTGGTTCACAGCGCGACAAAGTATCTAAGCGGCCATGGGACTGTTGTAGGTGGCCTTGTAACGACTACTTTGGATTGGGTTAAAGACGAACTGTATAAGTTGATCAAAAACATGGGTTCATCACCAGGACCCTTTGATGCTTGGTTGATTAATCAAGGGTTGAAGACTTTGGCCATCAGGATGGAAAAACACTGTTCTAATGCCATGGCTGTTGCCAAGTATCTGTCCACGCATCCAAAGGTTTCTCACGTTTATTATCCTGGATTGGAAAACCATCCTCAGCATGAGCTTGCAAAAAAACAGATGAAGCATTTTGGCGGTATGCTGTCTTTTGAGCTGGTTGGTGGGCTTGAGGCTGGGCGAAAGTTGATGAACACCATTGAGGTGTTTACCCTTGCAGTTTCTTTGGGTTGTGTTGATTCCTTGATTCAGCATCCTGCATCAATGACCCACGCATGCGTGCCACAAGACAAGAGGCTAAAGGGTGGTATATCCGATGGATTGGTCCGAGTGTCGGTAGGCATCGAAGATGAGCAGGACCTAATCGACGCCCTGGATAAGGCTTTGGCGGTTGTTTGACCACTGACCACGCTCCAAGTTTTTTCAATTACACCTAGTTTGCGATTAGTGCCGTGACTTCGGATACCATTTTTCTAGGTCGACAAAATGGTTGGCAGGGCGTTAGTCAAGTTTGTTTGTTTTTAGTTAGAGTTAAGCGATTGTGGAGTAATAGTAGCTTGACAAGGGGTGAAAAATAGGCTATAATCAACGCCTCAGTTGTGTACAGATCTGTGGCTGCGGCTGGTGGAGGTAGGGGATGGGTCGTGAAAAAAACAATGTTTTGCTGATGCCTTGTCTGAATCAGTCAACTGTCGATAACCCGTTTTCCTGGCAGATGGGGTTGTATGTGCTACGGGCTCACGTGCTCCAATTTCCAGATATTGCCGCTAGGTTTGATTTTCACGTGTACACATGGTCCGAGAAGGATTTCAGAGGTGGCGTCCCTAACCCCGAGCTGGAAATAAGCGGACTGATCGGACGGATTATCGAGTTGCAGCCTCGTGTAGTCGCGTTTAGTTTGTACGTGCACACGATCTTATCAGCCCGCTGGATGACCGACCTCATTAAGCAGTTGATTCCAAACGTGCTGGTGGTTGTTGGTGGTCCGGAGGTGGTCGGACGCGAGCGCTTCACTAGCGAGCACCCCATGTTCGATGTGGCTGTTGAGGGGGCCGGAGAAGTGCCTTTTGAGCTAATACTACAGAAGATGGCCGCAGGAGACGACGACCTGTCCGATATTCCCAATCTATCTTTCCGCGGACCGAATGGAGAGTTCATTCACAACACTAGTGCGGACGTCGATGTGCCCCCAGGGGCCTTGGCGGACTCTTTCAGACAGGACGTCGACAAGTTATATGGCAAGATTGTCTATGTCAAGTCGCGTGGATGCAGGCGGAACTGTTCCTACTGTGGATGGGCTAAACAGCCGATTCGCAACAAACCGACGTCGTTGATGCTGGACGAATTCAAGTCTGTTCTTGCGACTGGGCGTGTTGATACGTTGGTGTTTATGGACTCAGACTTCCTGAAGATAGAGAGGGAGGAGCCGGGCACGTTTGCAGCGCTTGCAGACTTGCTGGCGCAATACGGAAATCCACAACTAAACTTCTGCTCCGACCTGCACGGACTGCTCGACCCGATGATGCTAGAGGTCGTGGAGAAGTTTAAGGTTAAGGAAATCATGCTTGGGATACAAAGCCTAAACCCAGCGGCTCTGAAGGCGGTCAACCGTAGTTGGCAGGTGTCCGAACTACCAAAGCTGGAGAAGGTGGATCCTAAAGTGAGACGTTTAGTGACTCCACAACTGATGGTGCCGTTGCCTGGCGAGACTGTCACTTCGTTTTATGAGGGAATCCAACGGTTGTGGACGCTTGGTTTCTTGCAGCTGCAGGTGTTTCCAACGATGGTGCTGCACGGGACTCAACTTAGAACTGATGCGGCGCGACTTGGTGTTAGGTATCTGACTATGCCCCCTTACCTGGCGTTCGAGACTCAGACGATGTCGGCATTAGAGACGACCAAAGCTACGCAGCTTGGAATCGTTTTAAGTAAACTGCTTTGGAAGACAGGCTCTTTGGTGGATGGCAGGGATCGTCTGCTTCAGCTGTGGGAGCGGCATCCCAATCTGGTAACTGACGTGAGGGAAGTTCTGGATGCTGGCAATAATTTCGAGCGAACGTTGGCTCATTTTCTGCCAGAGAAGGACCGGGGTACGGTCAGTGCGGCCTCAGTAGAGCGTCCCTCACTGACGCGAACGCTTTTTCCGCCGATGAAACAGATCAGGCGGGTGCTGCTGCATCATGGGATGATGTGGTTGGGTGAGGACATCGGGTCAACGCGACTTGCTGTGGCTATCACAGGCGATGCAGGACACTGTATATTGTGTCTGTTTCCGGCGACGGTGCCTGAGCCGTACTACCGCGAGGCTAACGGATTTCGAATTGCCTACCACGGGGAGCTGGCGGACTTATCCGTGCTGGATGACTTGTTGGAATTGTGCAAAGGATCTGACTCGACAAAGGACCAAAAAATGGGATTTTCAATCTCAGATCGAGATTAGAGCGCTGATCCAAAGATGTTACATAGCTTGCATCTTTGCCTGCTCCTGTCCTGCCTCCTGTCCCCGTCCCTGCCCCTGTCTCCTGCGCCTAGTCGCAATTTAGCCTGTTGCAACTGATTGACAATACTGCTAATGTACCGGCCGTTTTATTGCGGCCGAGGCCGATTATTTCCAAGGAGAATAGATGATGAAGCTCGAATGTGAAGACCTAGGTGGAATGAAATATAAGCTGACCATAGAAGTGGGGTTTGCAGAGATTCAAAAGCAGCGTGCGCGTCTGGCAAAAACATATGGCTCCAGGGTGCAGGTGAAAGGTTTTCGTCCTGGGAAGGTGCCGGTAGATTTGCTTATTAAGCAGCTAGGTCCTGAATTTGAAATAGAAGTGCAAGAGTACATCATCTCCTCGGCTTTTGACGAGGCGTTGACAAAGCACTCGTTGAAGCCTTCGATTGGGCCAAAATTTGAGCACTTGGAACCGTCGGAAAAGGGGGCAAAGCACTTCTCGGTTGAGTTCGAAGTTTATCCAAACATCGTGATGAAGGATTACCTTGGAATCGAGGCGGTGCAACCTGTTATTCCAGAAGTGACCCAGGATGACATTGATGGCACGCTGGAAAGAATGCGACAGTCTCGTGGTAAATATGATGATCGTCCTGAGGATTCAGTGGCAGTCGAAAACGACATGGTAGTCGCTGATGTCGAGCTGTTGGCCGAAGACGGGGAAACTGTTTTACAGGAGCGTCGCGAAACCAGAATTATGGTTGGCTCTGATGATGAGCCGATTGTCGAAATTGGCCGTGCGATCTTGGGAATGAAGGCCGGGGAAACCAAGGATGTGCCTGGTAAAATTGGGCGGCTGGCCTCTAAGGTTTTAGAGGTGCCAAAGCCTAAGGATGCAAAGGCTGAGAAGGCTGAAGAGGAAGGCGCTGAAGCGGCGGAAGAGGAAGTCGCTGAAGCGGCGGAAGATGAAGGCGCCGAGGTCCCGGAAAATGGCATTGCCAGAGTGGAAATAAAGCGGGTTTTAGTAAAGAAAGTGCCTGAACTTGATGACGAATTTGCCAAAGAATTCGGCGAGAACATGACTTTGGAACAATTAAAAAACGAGATTTCTGAACGTCTGATAAAGGATCGTGAAGAGCAACTTAAGGTAGCTTGGCAAGAGTCTGTTATCACTGCTTTGATTGAGGCCAATCCGATGGAGTTTGGCGAGGCTACTGTGTTAAGAGTTGCTGAAGCTGCTATTGCCGAGTCGTTAGAACAGATGTTGCCTCAGATGTCAGCACAGGAACGTGCGAAATTGGCAGAGTCCATGCCTAAAGAACAGGGCATTGCGGAGGCAAAGAGGAATCTTGCCAGGGCCATCATTTTGCAGACGGTTGCAGAGCAGGAAGGCGTTGAAGTTGATGCAGAAGAGATTGACCAGTATCTCTTGGGTATTGCTGCACAGTACGGTGAGCCTTTGGCCCGCTTGAAAGGGCAGCTCAATCAGGAGCAATATGAGTCAATCGCTCGACGGCTCCAACTGGATAAGGTGATGGATATGCTGCAAAGATATGCAGTGGCTAAGGCCCCCAGCGCACCTGAAGCCGAGGGTGAGGCAAAAACTGCAGAGGATCTGCCTGAGGCAGCAGGGGAGGTTGAAACTGTGGAGCTTGCGCCTGAAGTCGAGGCCGAAGATTCGCCCGAGGCTGCTCCTGTTGAAGAAGAACCGAACGTGGAGGAATAATGAGCGTCTGGATCCCCACAGTAGTTGAGCAGACCCACCGTGGTGAGCGCGAGTGGTCCGTTTTTTCAAGGCTTTTAAAAGACAGAATCATCTTTCTTGGCTGGCCTATCTCGGATGACCTTGCCAGTGTTGTTATTGCTCAGTTCCTGTTCTTGGAGTCTGAGGACAGTGAAAAGGACATATTTTTGTACATCAATTCCCCTGGTGGCTATGTTCATTCGGGACTGGCTATCTACGACACCATGCAATACATCAAGTGTCCGGTGACCACCATATGTATTGGTCAGGCTGCCGGTCTTGCGGCCTTGTTGGTTGCCGCTGGAACCCATGGCAAGCGGATGGCGCTGCCTCATTCAAGGATGCTGTTGCATCAACCTCTTGGATCTTTTTCTGGTCAGGCTGCAGATGTGGATATTCAGGCACGTGAACTGCTGTTTTTGAAAAGGCAAATCACGGAATTGCTGGCTAGCCATACAGGTCAGACTGTGGAGGCTATAACCAAGGATTCTGACCGTAACTTCTTTTTAGGGGCCCAGCAGGCGTTGGAGTATGGGTTGATTGATTCTGTTATCGAGAAGCGCCCGGTTTGAGTTTGGGGGCAGGGACAGGGGCAGGGACAGGGGCAGGGACAGGGACAGGGGCGGGGACGGGGACGGGTTTTGTGTGGGAATTTGCTGTTGTTTGAGAATGAGAAATCCTTTGACACAAGGTGTTACCTGACATAATGTGCGGGCTTGTGATCTGGCCGACATTTGACTGAATCGGCTATTCAAAATGGAGGAATCTGTTATGAAGATCTCGAAATTATTGGTGATTGGGCTGTTCTCGATTGCTATTGTTGGATGTAAAACTAAAGCTGAGACTCCTGAGCAAAGCTTTAATAGATGGCTCAAGTCCATTGAATCTTGTGATGTTGAGGGAATTAAGGGTGGTTTAACCAAGGCTACCAGGGAAGTTTTGGATCAGATGGTTGAGCAGTTTTCAAAGGCTGTTATTGATCAATCTGGTAAAAAACTGGATATCTATGCCGACATGTGCAAAGTGTATCAGCCTGGCTCAGCTGTGTTTGTGTCGGAAAAGATTTCAGAAAACGGCCAAGAGGCTGAAATTGTCTACACCAAGGATGGAAGTAAACTTGAGGCTCCCATGCTGATGGAAGAGGGGCGTTGGCGCTTGGATATCGTGGGAATGATGGCGAGGATTTCTGGTAAGAGTAGTCCGGTGCCTGAGGCTGCAGCTGGTGAAGCCGCTCCAGCCGCCGAAGCCCCTGCCACTGAAGGTGAAGCCGCCCCTGCCGCTGAAGGGCCAGCTCCAGCCGGTGAAGCCGCCCCTGCAGCTGAGGGGCCTGGTCCAGCTGCCGAAGCCCCAGCTCCAGCCGGTGAAGCCGCCCCAGCCGCTGAAGGGCCTGGTCCAGCTGCCGAAGCTCCAGCTCCAGCCGGTGAAGCCGCCCCAGCCGCTGAAGGGCCTGGTCCAGCCGCCGAAGCCCCAGCCGCCGCTGGTGAAGCCGCCCCTGCCGCTGAAGGGCCAGGTCCAGCCGCTGGCGATGAAAATCAGGAATAAACCGCAACTACAACCAATCACCGCTTGTGTGATCAGCTAATTCGCGAAAATATAACGATAAAAAATTATTATATTTTTAAAGCCTCCAAGATTCTTGTAGGATGGTGGGCAGGCTTGAAGTCTTTTGGAGTTCTGCATGATTCCCAGGGAAAAACGGCTGCCTCGGATAAAGACACCTGCTCAGATCTATTTTGAGCTTGATGCTAATATTGTTGGTCAGGAAAAGGCCAAGAGGGCCATTGCTGTTGCCGCCTATCATCACATGTTGCGCACCAATGCAAGGATGGGCGGGGCCACTCTGAAGGCCAGAAAATCCAACATATTACTGATAGGTCCCACCGGTTGCGGAAAAACGCATATAGCCAGAACGCTGGCAAACCTCCTTGAAGTGCCGTTCGTTATTGCCGATGCAACTGAATATACCGAAGCCGGTTACTATGGGAAAGATGTTGAGGTAATGATAGGAGAGCTGTTGCTGTTAGCTGAAGCAGACGTTGAGCTTGCCCAGCGAGGCATAGTTTTCGTTGATGAAGTCGACAAGATTGCACGCAAATCCCACGGGGCAGTAACGGGAGCAGGTAATCGAGATATTGGGGGTGAAGGCGTTCAACAGGCTTTGCTAAAGCTGCTTGAAGGGCGCAGAGTTTTTTGTCCCACCGATGTTACACAGCACTGGTCCAAGCATGATTTTGTGCCTGTGGATACAACTGATATTTTGTTTATCTGTGCAGGCACTTTTACCGACCTTCATATGTATGGAACAAGCGGTAAACGACTTGGATTTACAGGGGAAGTTGGTGAATCTTGTGATCGCAAAATAACTGATAAAGAGCTTTTAAAATTCGGGATGTTGGCTGAATTCCTTGGGCGCCTTCCTGTAACTGTGCAGATGCAGGCTTTGACTGAAGAAGACCTTATTGGGGTGCTTAAGCTGCCAGTGAACTCAATATTGGAAGAATATAGTGAACTTCTAGACTTTGATAATGTCAGGATAGAGTGGAAGGAGTCCGGACTGCGGGAAATTGTCCGCAGATCGCTTAGCCTACAGACTGGTGCTAGAGGAATGAAGTCCGTGCTCGGAAGTGTTATGAGTGACACTCTGTTCAGGGGGCCAGAACTATGGGGCAAAACCATTGTGGTTGACAAAAGCTTCGTAGAATCTGAGCTTTCCAAGAATCTTTAAGCTGGCCGTAAAAAGCCCCAAAACCACCGCCGTCAAGACGGTGGCTTTGGGTGTTTTTGGGGTGGAAACTACTGCTCTTCGTACTCAGCATCAATGATGTCGCCTTCAGCAGTTGAGCCTGCATCGTGCGGTTGTTGCTGGGTGGCCTCTGGGCCGGGTCCAGCCTGCTGCTGGTACATGGCCTCAGCCATTTTATGTGAGGCATGGGTCAAACTTTCAATCGCCTTTTTTATGGTCTCGCTGTCGCCACTTTCCAAGGCCTTCTTGCTATTCTCCAGCTCAGTTTCCACAGCGTTTAAGTCAGAAACCGGGATGCGTTCGCGGTTTTCCTTGACCAGTTTCTCGGTCTGATAAATTAACGAGTCAAGCTGGTTGCGGTTATCCGCTTCTTCGCGTCGTTTCCTGTCTTCGACCTCGTGGTCACGCGCCTCGTTGACCATGCGGTTAATCGCCTCTTTATCCAAGCCAGAAGACGCGGTGATAGTAATCTTTTGTTCCTTGTTGGTAGCCTTGTCCTTTGCAGAAACAGCTAGGATTCCATTGGCATCAATGTCAAAGGTAACCTCAATCTGAGGCACACCTCTGGGAGCTGGCGGAATTCCGTCCAAGTTAAACTTGCCAAGGGTCCTGTTACCAGAAGCCATTTCACGTTCGCCTTGCAGGACGTGGATTTCCACGCCTGTCTGACCATCGGCCGCTGTCGAGAAAACCTCCTGCTTACGAGTCGGGATAGTGGTGTTGCGCTCGATTAGCTTGGTCATCACCCCACCCAGAGTCTCGATACCCAGCGACAATGGGGTCACATCAAGCAACAGCATATCCTTGACGTCGCCAGAAAGAACGGCCCCTTGAATCGCAGCACCAAGGGCAACTACTTCATCAGGATTGACGCCCTTGTTAGGCTCCTTGCCAAAGAATTTGCGCACAGTTTCAATAACCAGTGGAATTCTGGTAGAACCCCCAACCATGACGACTTCATCAATGTCGGATGGCTCCAGTTTTGCGTCTTTGAGCGCCAGTTTACATGGAACAATAGTCCTCTCAATCAGGTCTCCCATCATTTGTTCCAGCTTGGCCCTTGTGATCTTGACTGCGAGGTGTTTTGGCCCGTTTGCATCAGCAGTAAGGAAGGGCAGGTTAACCTCGGTCTCAGCCATGGACGACAATTCGATTTTTGCCTTTTCAGCGGCGTCCTTCAAACGCTGCAAGACCATCTTGTCCTTGCTGACGTCTATACCGCTGTCGGCTTTGAATGTCTCAATCAGATGGGTAATCACCAACTGGTCAATGTTGTCCCCTCCAAGGTGGGTGTCACCGTTTGTGGCCTTAACTTCCACAACGTTGTCGCCGACTTCCAAGATGGAAATATCAAAGGTCCCACCACCAAAGTCATAGACGGCAATGGTTTGGTCCTTTTTCTTTTCC